>Ga0209395_1001714_pt1 | contig 30235 bp, 22 predicted proteins | sample GOMGulsemesocosm_3_FD_184635 | JGI IMG/M metagenome (GOLD analysis project Ga0209395, IMG submission 184635) | Methane-oxidizing microbial communities from mesocosms in the Gulf of Mexico - GOM9D Gulf of Mexico (SPAdes) (version 2) | ecosystem: Environmental > Aquatic > Marine > Cold seeps... | reverse complement strand
CTCATAACCCGAAGGTCGTAAGTTCAAATCTTGCTCCCGCATCCAATCACTTACAGCACAATAGATAATCGCCCTAAAGCTTGTATGAATAAGCTAAAGATAGGCGATTTTTTTATGTCTGTAATAAAGTGAATTACCTTCTCCCTTTATTACCAGCCCTGCTCTGCCTTTCGCAACTATTACTTAAATACGTTTATCCGATGTTAGTTTTTAAAATCTCATTTCTCATCAAAATAATATGCCTTAAACTAAGCTAAAAAATTAGTGCTTCCAAGCTTTGCACTTGTAAATTTCTTAGTCAAAAACCACAAAAAAAAACAGCCTTGTGCCGCCCCTGTGACATTTGCTCTCGTTTTGCTATTTTTACCTTAAGCAAAAACAACGATTAATTTGCATAATTATTCATCAATGACCTTAACCCTATTTTACGCAATAACGAACAAATAATAGTGGTTCCTGTGACATTTAGTTCGAGGGGGTGAGCTACATAACGCCACATCGGTAGCTGCTTATCAAGCGTCAACAAGTATAAAATGACGTCATTTAAAAAGCAGTGCAACAGCAGCTAGATAATGCAGATTAATATCCGTCAAATTGCAATTGTCATTATTTTATCGGTTAAAATAACTTGCTATCTCACGCTGGCCACTACAGAAAGAAAAATACAAATAGATTTATGCTTATAAACGACTAATCTTACAAAAAGGCAAAATTTTTACTGGTATATATGGAGAAATGATTATGTCAAAAACATTAAACTATGACCGTATTAATCAAGCGTTATCGGCACAAATAAGTCCAGACGAGCTTACTGATGCAGAGCATGAAGTGTATCTTGAAAAGTTCTATTTTTTAATGGAAAACCTACCTCCAAGGGTAGAAGAGTCCTACTGCAACCTTTCTAAAAATGGCACTAACGCTGGGCTCGATGAGGATGGTAATTTAATTTATGGCTAAAAAGCACGTTAACTCTAATGTGAAAATTAATCCTTTACCGGCCTGATTTTATTTTTCATGAGTCACCTATATTAATTATCATTTTTTCTGGCATTTACTTATTGTTCAACTTGGTATTCTTTAGAAAATAACCCAGCTAATTCGTCTGCATGTGCTGTATTTTCATTTAAGCCAACTAACAGTTCCGATTCTGAAAAAGGTAAACTAAAACGCTTTTGTTTCACTTTACGGATAACCTTTAATTCATTTTCAGATGTTTCTATTACTACTTTTGTCCCTTTAGTAAAGTGCGGCTCTTGAGCCATTGCAGAGGATATTCTCAAAGCCAAAGAATTACCCCATTGTTTAACTTCTGTTTCAAATCTCATAACCTCTCCGTATATACAATGTAGACACCTAAAATCTACATTATGTAGATAAACAATCAAGAAAAGTAAAGCTAAATTCATCCGCTTCAAATTTTCTTAGTATAATTATCTGTCGTGAATGTTTAATTTACGGCTCTGGCATTAATCTGTTTCAGCAGTTAAAACATCGTTTTACATGCCTATGCACTTAACTCAGGCTGCGACTAAATCAATAGGTTAGCAGGTTAAAGTAAGCCAACTGTTACTAGGAGCGAAGGCGGCCCCCTTATGCCCGTGGCATAAGGAAGTCCGCTGAAGCAGTGATGGATTTACGGCGAGTTGAGCGTCTTTATCCTGCTTACCTGAACCATCTACATAGGCACGTCGTTTTATTTTCTGCCGAAAGGCACAGCACCACTAGCAAAGAAATTGCTGGACAATATTGCTGGTTATGTCGATAGTCGGCTACAGACTTAGATAATATACAACACAAAGTCGATAACTTATTTGAACAGTTAACACCTGAACGGCGTTTATCAAAAATCCCATTGATTATTTAAATTGTGATATCAGTTGGGACAATACATCAATAAAAATTAACCTATTGTATGAAAATGAATTAACTTTCATCATAATATCATCGAATAACTTTCTGGGTATTCGGTTCAATATTTCAATATTCGATTAAGAATATGGATTATCATTACCCCGATAGTAAGAAATATATCCTTAATCACTGTTAGCGAAAAGGTGATGTTCTCGTGATACTTGTGCCTGAACACCGAAGGTGCCACCTGGGTTACCTTGGTAAAGCTAAAGCCAGGTGAGCGCTACTAATCGCTGACTACGCTAAGTTAAGATAAATTCCAGGCGATTTAAATGTCGTGTTTGACGATCTAGATAGCTTAGAGAAATAATTGTACCGTTAGTAAACTAAGGCACCAGAATGAATTCAAAACAGCGCAGGCAAATGCAGCGAAAAGTGTACCGTGATTGGGCAAACACCATTGCTGCGGATGAATACCAAGGTAAGTTCTTTAGTGACCATATTATTGATAATAGCTCTTTTGTCGATTTTATATTTTTAGGTCAACATAAAGACAAAGAAGTTGTTTGGTACGCCTGTATAAGCACCGCTAATAGTGATTACTTAGAGTCCGTTTCAAAAATCGCCTTAAAGAGATCTTACGTAAAGCTGCCAGCCTCTGCGGGTTACGATCCTTTTTATACGATACCGTCGAATGTCAAAGGTAAATTAAGGATGTATGAAATGGTTGATGATCCTAATTTTCCCGATGAACCAGCGTTAAACGAAGCGCGGAATAAACTACATGCCAACCAAATCATCAATATTTTAAACAACAGAGAACACCCAATGCCGCGCTGGCATATTGAAGCCGATGAAACGTATAAATATGGTATAGGGCTCAACATTACCGTTGATAAAAACTTTATAAACATTAGTGATATCTATGAGTTCGTTGAGTCATTCAACACTCATGGCTTGAATATTTATGCTAATAAAGATTTAACTCCGTCCGCATTGAATACCCTAGAATTAGGTGTGGAGCTGTCGGAAGATAAAAATAGGATAGTTAAGATTACTAATTCGTAGTAATTGTCTTAATACGAAACGCTATTTTCTAACCCGTGATTTTAACCCCTCCATAATTCAGAGGGTCATAAGATGAAATGTATTGATAATGACAAACTAATAATCGAAAAAAATACCAATGCCGACAAGACTAAAGTCATCTGTCTTCAACCGTTTATAACCAGCCCTATATTGCCCTATCTTGCCCTTAATTAAACCCTTCATTATTTCCCGAAGTACCTTTAGACTTTCAAGGTCAACAAGACTCCTAAAATAATATTGAAAATGCACTTTCAATTTCACCAACATAATTTTAAGTGCATTTTCGTCGTTCAGTATTGGCGTAGTAATTGATTGCCATTTTTATTTAGACCCGCTGCCATGAGCAGCATGGCTTAGCAAACCTCCTAACTTGAACTGAGAACCTTTGCGCATTCGCGCGGAAGATCGGTAAGAGTTAATTCTCTTCTGGCGCGTCCCGGTGGCTTTGCTGGTTTTGGTGGACCCGGGTTCAGAATGTCATTGACCCAACTTTGCGCAACGGCACAGCCATCACCAGGCGGCGGCGGCGCTTGATTTACACAAGCACGCGTTCCACGAGGACAGGACAGACGCACGTGAAAATGGTAATGATGCCCGTACCACGGCCTAACTTTTCGCAACCAACTGCGATCGCCTTTTTCATCCTTACACATTTGTACTTTAGCGCCAGGGAAGACAAATATTCGCGCAACATCTCGATCTTTAGCCGCGGCGCGTATAATAGCGTGGTGCTGCGGCGTCCATTTGTTGTTCACAAATGCTCCGCCATCACGGCGCATAGAAATAGAACTGAGATTCTCGCGTTCTTTCTTCGACAGACTTAGATCCGTTGGCGGCAGCATCCAAATATCAACGTCGAGCCCCACTTGATGAGATCTATGACCTGTTAACATCGGCCCACCACGGGGTTGAGACATGTCACCAATATACAAACCATTCCAGCCAATGCGTTTAGCATCGTGCGCGAGGCGTTGCACAAAATCAACCGTGCTTGGATGAGCCCAGTTGCGATTGCGTGACAAGCGCATTGCCTGCCAACTGCTACCCGTTTCTGCAAGCTGTTCGCCCCCGGCAAGGCAACCCTTAGCATAGGACCCATAAGCTCGAGAGTATTGATCTGACCCGTCGCTCTTGGCACCAAAAAGCTCTTTGGCTGGCTGGCCCTGTGCCTGAGCAGGCAAGGTCATGACCACGCTAAGTAAAGTAATAAAAAGAGCTAGTTTCATAAAATGTCCTTGTTATATATCCGTAAGCAATGAGAATGCATGATTTCAGCGGCCCTTAATTTACAAAAAATAAAAGCACAAGTGCAAGGTATTTATTGAAAACAATGGCAAGGCAAGCGCATTTTAATTTGGTTATCGATACATATTACGCAAGCTCGCTGTGAATGTACCCGTGTACGCTCAATTTTTCGTCGTGATAATCTCTTCTGAATTATCCGTGCCAACAGTCAACAAGCTGTGCCCATCACCAAGATATAATGCCGAAATAAGAATAATTGCCTAAACTGTTATGTGACACAATCGTTAACAAAACGCAGCGATGCATAACTATGAGATATCCTAAGTAGGTCATAATGCACAAGTCAAAGATATTTTTGAAAGCGATGTTTTTCATCATAACTGGAATTGTAATCTACAGCCTTTCAATCTATTTTTTTACTGTGCCTAAAATCGAAAACACCATACATTCTTTAGAAGAAAAAAATGCCAGAGAAATTTTACAAAAAGTTGTGATATTGGTTGATGAAGTAAATAACAACCTTAAAGTATTTGAAAGCTATACCTTAGAAAAACACAAAACTGAATTAATTCATCTTACAGACACCGCCTGGTCTATAGTCCAAAGCAAGTACAATGCATCTAAGGATCACAGAATTAGCACTAATTTAATAAAAAAATCGCATGAATTAGAGCGAGCTTTAGAAGTCATTTACAATCAAAATGTCAATATTCTTACTGAAAAATCACTCAAGGTATTATTATCAAATTTCATAAACGCCTATAAATACAATGGCGGTAAAGGCTCATTTTGGTTAGTCACCGAAAACAATACCATTACTCATCATGATTTTTCGCCAGAGCTTAACGGTAAAAAATTAAATGACTTTATTGATATTGAAGGCACAAATGTTGGCACTGAAATATACAAAAAATTAACAAGCTCTCACCATATTAAGGTGTTTTTCTATTTAATGAATAAAACGAGTAATAACAAAGAACGAGTTGTCTCGAGTATTTTTAAATTCAAAGCGCTCAATTGGATCATTGGCACCCAAGAGTTTCAATCAACACTTGAAACCAATCTAAAAACCGAACTATTTAACCAATTAAGTAAAATAAGATATGCCGACAATAATTACTTTTTTGTATTAGATTATCAAAAAAACTTCCTGTCACATCCCTACACCAAAGGTCTCAATACCAGTCAAGTAGCCAACAGTGACATCAACGATATTGTCGATCAAATGATTGTCAATGCAAGACAAAACGGTTCGGCTTTTTATACTTATTTATGGTCAAATAAAAATGAAAAACAAAAGTTAAAAAAATTATCTTACGCCAAAGATTTCCCACAATGGCAAATGATAATTTCTACTGGCTTTTATATCGATAATATCGAGAAAGAAGTACAAACTCGAAAAAGAGCAATGCTTACCGGCTTAAGAAAGGTTATAGAAAACACACAGTTCGCAGCTTCTGGTTATCTGTATATCTTTAATAAAAAAGGAAAAATGCTTTTACATCCCGATAAAAGCATCGAAGGTGACGAAAATTTTTATCAGCTCAAAAATCCAACCAAAGATACTAATCTGTATGACGATCTTGTCAGCGCTTCTAAAACACCCACACAAGCACTTTATTACAAATGGGACAAGCCTAACGATAAAGGAAATTATATCTATGACAAAATTTCGTGGGTTCATTATGTGCCTGAATTAGATTGGTATATTGCCTCATCTGTTTATGTAAAAGAGTTACAAGAATCATCAAATCAGCTTAAAAAGACCATTATCTATTCTTCGATATTGATGTTAATAACATCTTTAATATGCGCTTTTTGGTTTTTTAGAAAATTATTAACCCCGCTTAATGTCCTATCAACACTCATTTCAAAAGTATCAACTGGTGATTACTCAGCCAGAATAATTGACATACCCAAAGATAATGAAATAAGCCTACTCTCAATTGAGGTTAATAATATGCTCGATACCATCGAGAGTAAAAATCTGCAATTAAATGATTCTAATACCAAGCTTAAAACTATGTTAGAAGACTTAAGAAACGCCCAAAAGATGCTAATCGAGTCGGAAAAAATGGCCAGTTTAGGTGGCTTAGTCGCTGGTGTTGCACACGAAATAAATACACCTATTGGCATTGGATTAACAGGTATTACCCACCTAGATGATTTAACAAAGAATATAGAGAAGTCTTTTAGCAATGGAACAATGACAAAAAATGAATTCCTAGAATATTTAGGCTCATTGGATGAGTTAAATTTTTTGATTAAAAATAATTTAGATAAAGCAGCTCATTTAATTAATAGTTTTAAACAAATAGCCGTTGATCAAACCAGTGAAGAAAAAAGAGAGTTCAATGTTTATTGCTATTTAAATGAAATATTAAAAAGCATTAATTCAATTACCAGAAAATCAAATGTTAAGATTGAAATACTGTGTTCAAAGGAGATTTATATAACATCGTATCCGGGATTATTTTCACAAATAATTACCAACTTAGTTATTAATTCTTTAATTCATGCCTTTAATGAAAAAGAACAAGGTACCATTTTAATAAAAGTAGAAATTAAACAACATCAGCTTTTTATTACATACTCTGACAATGGCAAAGGCATAAAAAAGGAACATTTAAATAAAATATTTGAGCCTTTTTTTACCACCAACAGAAAAAATGGTGGCAGCGGTTTAGGGCTTAACATTATATATAACATCGTTACATCAATGCTATCAGGTAGCATTTCTTGCCATAGCGAAGAAAATTCAGGAGTGAAGTTTTTAATTAAAATAAAATTATAATGTTGGAATTGATCAGCACAGTGCAAAATTAAAAAACTCGCTTGAGCACAGAGCCAAGTGGCAAGTTGTTACTGGCGTGAAAAATATTAAAAGTGGCAAACATAAAAATCGGCCATTAAATTAATTAATGACCGATCCAATTAATAAGCGGATAGGCTCTCACTGAGCAATATTGCAAATTAGCTAGGTAAGAACTCCCTGCCCCAACCTGAACCCGCCACCTTAGTATCAAGCATTATTTGAATTTCATCAGGGTTATAACCCATTTCTGCCAGTACAACATCAGTCGAATTACCGAACCGCTCCGTTTCAGACTGAGCAACGATTGTCGCTTCGCTTGGACGAATCGCGTAATGATCAATCAGGGTAATGCGATGGCCACTTGGGTGATTATTGTAGACTGAGAAGGCGTAACTACCGCGCTCGATACCTACCGTGCCATCGGCTTCGCGAGTGTATTGGTCGCGCAGCGCTTCAATGCCTACAGGTTTAGCTGCAGCGATGTTGGCGCCCTGTAAAACCTCAGCCCAGTACTGCGCTGAATCATTTTTAAATGCAGCACTTAAAAATGTACTTATATCGTTGGTCGCGCTAATGCCTGCTAAACCTGCCACACCTTCAAGCACGGCTAATTCATTAATGTCAGAGTCAATGAAGATCCAGTCATCGCTCGCGCGATAAAAATGTGACAACGGGTGATTACCTAAGGCTTCACGTCCTGATGCTTCGTCAAACGCTCCGCGCCCTTGATAATCATAAGCAAACTTTATTTGCGCTAAGTTAGTTACTGCCGACAGCGAAGTACGAGCTCGTGAGACCTCACCCGTTTTTAGTTTGTGATACAACGCCAGCGCCATGCCCAAACCACCAGCAAAACCACAATTAACATCAAGCGTGCCCAAGTGTGCATGCTCTTCTGGGGTCTGGTTACCGCCGAAACGACTCATAATGCCACTATGGGCCTGAATAATATCGTCATAACCGATGTAATCGGTCTTAGGCCCAGGCAACGGGCCACCTAAACAATCAAGACGGCAAAATAGCACACCAGGGTTAATCGCTTGCAAGCTATCGTGATCTAAACCTAACGGCTTCATTTGACGTTCTGGGGCATTAATCACCACCATATCAACCGATTGCACTAAGCGATTAAACACTTCACGCCCAGCGGAAGTCGTGATGTCAACCAAGGCACTCTTTTTACCAATATTGGTTTGAAAAGTGAAGAAAGTACCAATTAATGGATCATATAACGGCGTTACCGGATCAAGTTTGATTACCTCGGAGCCAAAACGACCCAAGAATGCGGTTGAATGTGGACCAGCAATCACGTTGGTTAAATCTAGAATTCGCACACCATCTAGCCAACCAGCATTGGCGGCAGCTTGAATATCAGTGCCGGTCGGGCGAGTAATTGTGTGTGCATTAGCGACTGTTACTAATTGTGATATTGCGTAGTCAAAATCAACATTTTTACGTGGCTGGGGTGCCAACATCTTACTGACAGACTCCTCTAACCACGCTACAGGTCCAGGCTGTTTCATCAAACCATATTGCGGGTCGTTAACCTCAACAATTAAGCCACTAATCTTAGAGTGCTCACTATTAACCCATTCCTGAGTCGTACGGTGTGGTGCGCCAGGGATCTGTCCTTCACCAAAGATCTGCCCCCATTGCTCTGAAGTTTTCGTTAAAAAGACTTCTTTCATTTTAACAGAGATAATATCGGCCCATTTTTTTGGCAGCGGATAAACCCCAATTGATGTTTCACCATCCCATTCGTTAATTGGTAGATGTAAGTCTTTAACCTCAGGCAAACCCTCTGCTAGCAAGACATCAAAAATTCCTAAGGCTTTTAAACAACGACGGGCATGATTACGGTGTGACGGACACACTACATAGAAGAATCGACCATCGCTGCACTGGTAAGTGCGATAAAATGGGTCAAGGTATTCCTGCAAATCTTGATAGCTAAGATCCATCTCAATGTTGTTTTCTTTGCGATGAGTAATCTCATGTTCACGCATCGTTAGGTAGCGCTCTGGCAACCCTTCAATAACAACCGAGTTATAAGACAAGCCTTCCATAAGTGCCGCAACAATTGGTACCTCAATGTTATCACCACGACCGGTTTTCTCACGAGCCATTAATGCCATAACCACCGAACTAGCCGCCAATGTAGTCGCATAAGACGAACCTAAAGACAACGGCGAAAAGCTCGGGTTTAAGCCCATCAAAATCCGGTTAAATCCCATATCGGTAAAAGCACCAGAACTGGCTGCAACAATAGCTTCAGTGGCTTTCCACTGACTGCGCAATTGGTCGTTACTGGCAAAACCTGGCAATGAAATAGTGATTAATTCAGGACGTTGTTGGCGTAAGTTAGCAAAGTTGATGCCTAGACGTTTCATGACATCAGGGCGAAAACTTTCAAGCACGACATCCGCATTTTCAATCAATGCCAACGCCTGTTCCAGCCCCTCTTTTGACTTTAAATCTAACTCCAGACAACTTTTGTTACGATTTAAAATGGCATTGGCTGGATCGTCCCACTGCGGGCCACCCGGTGGGTCGATATGAATAACCGTAGCACCAAGATCTGCGAGGATCATCGCTACCGCAGGGCCTGCAATCTGCTGACCAAAATCAACGACTCGAACGTCAACTAAAGGTAAATTATTGCTCATTTAAATAATCCTTATGCTCTTTTTTTATTAGCTTTTTCCACTTGGTTAGGTCTCTCAACAATGATGCGACTTAAGCAAAAACTCAAAAAAGCGAATTAATATTGTTATTTATTAATAAATTAACTCATTAGCGAGACTTAATACGGCTACTGAATTATTCGTTAGAGCGATAATAGGGTGTTGCTGAATCCGCAACCAGCAATAAAAAAGACCCCTTAGGCATAAAAATATTTATGGCTAAGGGGTCTTTTCGAGGGACAACTAAAGAGGTCATACCGGCAAGAAATAAACACCGGCTCAGGGCTAACCGATAATATAACACGCTATTATCTGCGATAGATTTGTTGTAACAACCAGTTTCTGAAGGTTTCTGCGTGGGGATGATTTAACTGGGAACTGGCATAAACCAAATAAAAAGCTTCATCAATTGCAACTCGCTGGGCAAAGGGTGCGACCAAGCGACCAGACTCCAGCATATCTGCCACTAAACTCGTTCGCGCCAGCGTTAAACCCTCACCTAACGCTGCCATCTCTAATGCAGTAACCAGAGTATCCAACTGAAAACCTTGGCTTATCTTTAAATCATCATGTTTAGTTTGACTCAACCAATGACCCCAGCCTTCTTCATAACCAATCACATGCAGCAGAGTATGATTGACCAAATCTTTCGGGCTGACCAGTGATTGATGTTTTTTTAAATATTCGGGGCTGCACACCGGAAATAGCTCATCCCACGTCAAACGATCTGCCTGTAACGCCCGCCATTTACCTTTGCCATAGCGGATTTCTAAATCACAATCGGCAGACATTTCTTGATCATCAACCCAAATATTACTGGTGAAGCGTAAATTAATTTCTGGATGCAAAGCTCGAAAATCGGCAATTTTTGGTGCAAGCCAATTCATAAAAAAGACAAGATTAACCTTTATTGTTAGCATGTTAGAACGACCATGACCAAAAACTTCTTCAGTCGCCACCTGTAATCGCTCAATCGATTCATGCACCGCAGGCAAATAAGCCGCACCACTATGGGTTAACTCTAGTCCACGGGCCAAGCGTTTAAATAATACCGTGCCAAGCTGGCTTTCTAGCCCTTTTACTTGTTGGCTAACTGCGGCCTGAGTCAGGTTTAACTCCACAGCGGCATGAGTAAAGCTTAAATGACGCGCAGCCGCTTCAAAAGCACGAATCCAATTAAGCGGCGGTAATCTCTTTTTCATGATCTGGTTCCATTATCAGTCGTTGAGCTAGTCGTTAAAAACATCCGCTCAATTGTTAAAAAATTGATACAAGTGTTTCACAAACTGCCCATCACAGCCATAAATATATTTATACCTAAGCCATGGTTTTTATTGGTTGTTAATATTTACACTCTTCAACAGAATGGCCGGGTATCGATATTTGGTCATTGTTTAACTTTCATTGTTTAACTTGTTTCAGAATTCAATTTATTGATTTCTGGTGCCCTTTAACCGAAAAATAAGAATATAAAATGAATAAAAAAAATAACAAAAATTTAACTCCGATATCTTGGACCGATGTTGATTCATCGCCGACTGTATTGGCTGGTACAGGAACCCTCACATGAAAAATATACCTAATATGAATAACGACAGCGGCTTGTTTGCCGGTGTTAACCCCGTTGTGGCTATTGGCTCGGCCTTGCTAGTCATTGCCTTTGTGCTTTTTACCATAGTCGATCCTAAATATGCCGACTCAATTTATAGCGCGGCCAAGGCTTTTATCGCCACTGATTTGGCGTGGTATTACGTCGGGCTAGTTAACGTATTTCTGTTTTTGGCTATTTACACCATTTTTAGTCGTTACGGTAAGATTAAACTCGGTAAAGATGATGAAAAACCGCAATATAGCTTTTTTTCATGGTTCTCAATGCTATTTGGCGCAGGCATCGGCATCGGCATTTTGTTTTGGAGCATTGCCGAACCGATTTATCATTTTCAAAGCAATCCATTTCTCGCCGAAGGTCAGGCTTTATCAGCTGAAGCGGCACAAGTGGCGATGCGCATTAGCATTTTTCACTGGGGACTACACGGCTGGGGTCTGTTTGCAATTTCAGGTCTGGCATTAGCCTATTTCAGTTACCGTAAAGGCTTGCCACTGTCAGTACGTTCAGGTTTGTACCCTATTTTTGGCGATCGTATTTATGGCCCAATCGGCCATGCAGCTGACTTATTAGCAGTATTTGGTACAGTGTTTGGCATTGCGACATCATTAGGGCTTGGCGCACAGCAAATGAATGCTGGGCTTAATTACTTGTTTGGACTAGAAGTTAGCTCGACCAATCAAGTGGTATTAATCGCTATTATCTCAATATTGGCAACGTTGTCGGTACTAAGCGGGGTTAACAAAGGCATTAAGTTGCTCAGTGAATTCAATATGCAGCTCACTGGTGTCATTTTAGCTTTCTTCTTAATTTTCGGCCCAACTTCTTACTTATTAGGCGCATTTAGCGCCAACATCGGCGATTATCTTGAAAACACCATTGCGTTAGGTTTTTGGGTTGATCCAGATCCTAAAGGCCAGTGGCAAGGATGGTGGACCATATTTTACTGGGGGTGGTGGATTGCTTGGGCACCGTTTGTTGGCATGTTTATCGCCCGTATCTCTAGAGGTCGCACAATAAAAGAGTTTGTATTAGGCGTGTTACTAGCACCGACTTTGCTCGCGACCTTCTGGATTTCAATTTTCGGAAACACCGCTATTTTCATTGAATTATTTGGAGGTGGTGGTGTAGTAGAAGCGGTAAATAAAGATATTACTACGGCCTTGTTTACGACCATGGAGTTGATGAATTTGGGGACCGTATTGACGGTGATCGGTGCGTCTATCTGTACCTTGTTATTGGTCACTTATTTTGTCACCTCAGCCGATTCAGCCACCTTAGTTATCTGTACTTTGTTGTCGATGGGTGAAGAACATCCACCAGCCCGCTATCGTATTTTCTGGGGCTTATCTATTGGCGCTGTTGCTGGTGTATTGTTGCTAGCAGGTGGCCTAAAAGCCCTGCAAACGGCTTCGATTGTTGCGGCATTACCATATTCGATAGTTCTGATACTAACGACATGGGGTTTGTATAAATCACTACATCAAGAACTTGCTGGCACGGCCGGCAACCTTGAAACGTCGAATGATTCAAACCAAAAGACAGCAGGACAGTTAGCGGCTGATGCACCTTAATAAATCAGCGAATAACTGACCTAAGATTTTAATCACTAATGAAGCAAGCTCGATATCAGGGTAATATCGAGATTGCTTATTTCAAGCGTATTAACCGCGCAACATTTTCAGCTAAATTAGTTAAATTTTCTGGTGCGAGCTTTAGTGCAGTAGGTAAATCAAGTACTTTGGGGGTTGTAGAAAATACCGCATCAATGCCGTGATCATAAACCGCCTGATAGCCATCGCTCATGCCACCACACAGCAACAAGGTTGAAATATCCTGCGCCTTAGCGCGCTTGGCAACTCCGATTGGTGCTTTGCCATGCTCGGTCTGACCATCAACCATGCCCTCACCGGTAATAACCCATGATGCGCCATCCAACATATCATCAAAAGAAATAGCATCTAATACGACATCAATACCACTATGCACTTTAAGATCAAACAGTGACATAAGCCCTATCCCAAAACCACCAGCAGCTCCCGCTCCGGCAGCGTTACGCACATCAGCGCCCTGTTGTGACAGCAAGTCAGCAAAATGCTCAAGCCCTTGTTCTAATATCGGCAAGTCTTGCGCACTCGCGCCTTTTTGCGGCCCAAACATATAAGTTGCCCCAAACTCACCGCACAGCGGCGCGGTAACATCGCACGCTAACACTATCTCACATTGCGATAAGCGTCGATCGAACCGCGACATATCCAGTTTAGCGATTTGACTAAGCGTACCGCCGGTTGGCACAAACAACTCGTCGCTGTGATTATAAAAACGCGCTCCCAATGCCGCGAGCATGCCAGCGCCCCCATCATTAGTAGCGCTGCCTCCTAAACCAATGATAATAGTGCTACAGCCACTATCTAAAGCCGCGCTCATCAACTGACCAACACCATAACTGCTGGTTAATAACGGATTGCGATGCTCGCTTGCTAGCAGCTCCAAACCACAGGCCTCGGCAACTTCGACAACCCAAGTATTATTATCTAGCTGTAATAACCTCGCGTTCACTTCATCGCTCAACGGGCCTTTAACCGTTACTCGATGGTAATAACCATCATTCACATTGCCGATGGCCGCCATAGTCCCCTCGCCGCCATCGGCAATAGGTGCCAACACATACTCAGCGGTAGGGAAAACACGACTCATGCCAAGCTCTATCGCCGCACAAGCTTGCGCCGCCGATAAGCTTTCTTTATATGAATCTGATGCAATTACTATTTTCATTTGGGATCCTAAATCAAGTGGCGCGATATCAATTTTTCATCATACTCACCCTATAACCGTGACAGCAACCTATCTTTTGGATCAACTTCATGTTATCCCTAAGTTAAGTTAACTTAACGATGCCATTATCATGAAAAACTACCAACAGCTTACTCAGCAATATCAAAAAATATCTCATTTTAATCACCTTGGCGCTATCTGCGGCTGGGATCAAGCCACCATGATGCCAGCGGGTGGCAACGACGCCCGTGCAAGTGCTATGGCTGAGCTATCAGGCCATGTCCACAGCCTAGCTACCGCGCCGCAATTAGGCGAACTGTTTGAAAATGCCGAAAGCGAAAGCCTTAATGCCACCGAAACCGCTAGCTTGCGTGAAATGAAACGCCAATGGCAACTAGCTACTGTATTGCCCGGTGATTTAGTACAGGCAAAATCCTTAGCTGGCTCAAAATGTGAACACGCATGGCGCAGTCAGCGTACAGATAATGACTGGGCCGGTTTTAGCAAAAACTTTGCTAGCGTTGTTGCGCTATCGCAAGAAGAAGCCCAAATTAGAGCATCGCAAGGTGCAACCACACCTTACGACGCAATGCTTAGTATTTATGAGCCCGGCGTAACCAGCACGCAATTGGATGGCGTGTTTGGCAACCTCAAAACTTGGCTGCCACAACTTACCCAACAGGTTCAAGCCAAGCAAGCAAATGAGTCAGTTTTTATAACCAACGAAAAATATTCACCTGAGCAGCAAAAACAACTTGGCCTTGAAGTAATGAAAACGCTCGGTTTCGACTTTAATCACGGCCGACTAGATATAAGTTCGCACCCATTTTGTGGCGGAACTAATACCGATACCCGCATTACTACTCGCTATGATGAAAATGATTTTGTGCAATCTCTTATGGGCATTGTGCACGAAACCGGCCACGCCAGATATGAGCAAGGTCTACCTAAATCATTAAGCGGTTTACCTGTTGGTGAAGCGCGTTCAATGGGTATTCATGAGTCGCAATCGTTATTCTTTGAAATGCAGCTTGGCCGTAGTAAAGAGTTTATCCAATTTTTAGCGCCTTTAGCCGCCAAATATTTCCCCAATAACGACCAAGCGGTCTTTGGTGCTGCCAATCTCGAAAAAATTTATACCCGTGTTACTCCGGGCTTTATTCGAGTCGACGCTGACGAACTCACTTATCCGGCGCATGTGATGTTACGTTATGAAATAGAACGCGACCTAATCAACAAAAACATTACTTATCAGGATATTCCCGAGTTATGGGATCACAAAATGCAGCAATACCTTGGCCTGTCTACCGCTGGTAACTATCGCGACGGTTGCATGCAAGATATTCACTGGACCGATGGCAGCTTTGGTTATTTCCCAAGTTATACGCTGGGCGCAATGTATGCCGCACAGTTTATGAGTGCTATGGTTAAAGATATAGATGTTGCAGCGGCCTTAAGCAGCCAGCAACCGACCGCCATTTTTGATTGGCTTGAGCAAAAGATTTGGTCAAAAGCCAGTACCCTTGAAACCAACGAGTTAGTCACTGGTGCCACTGGTGAAGCGCTTAACCCAGAGCATTTCAAGGCGCATCTAAGCCAACGTTATTTATAAATTAAACTCAATGTAGGGAAAACAGGAGCATAAAGATTAACCGTTCGTCCTGAACATAAAACGCGCTGCAAACTTAGTTTGCAGCGCGTTTTATTTGGTTTTCTTAAAGCTTATTAATCTTGCTTTTTAATCAGCTCGATTAGCGTGATTACTTCTTCACTAACGAAGCATCTGTCCAGCTTTTTAACAAGTCACCATAGGCAATAGTTTTACCTTGTGGCTTCTCGTTAGCTAACTTAGCCTTAGGAGAACCTGGCTTGTTTAACCAGTAACTACGATCACTCTTCTTATTAAGTTTAGGACCACATTCGCCCTGAACATTGGCACGTTCTAAACGCATCATCACCTTGTCTTGCGCGGCAGCTAAGTTATCAAGTGCTTGCTGTGGCGTTTTTTCACCACTGGCAGCTTCAGCAATATTTTGCCACCATAACTGTGCAAGTTTTGGATAATCAGGCACGTTGGTACCAGTAGGCGTCCAATTTTTACGTGCTGGGCTACGGTAAAATTCGACCAAACCACCCAGTTTCGGCGCGGCTTCTGTCATTGCCTGTGAATTAATGTCTGACTCACGAATTGGCGTTAAACCGACTAAGGTTTTTTGCAATGAAACCGTCTTAGACACGGTAAACTGCGCATATAGCCAAGCCGCTAGACGGCGTTTTTCAGGTGTAGATTTCATGAAAGTCCAAGCACCAGTATCTTGGTAACCCAGCTTCATGCCTTCTTCCCAGTAAGGCCCTTTAGGTGATGGGGCCATACGCCATTTTGGTGTGCCATCTTCGTTAACAACAGGCAAACCTTCGCCAGTTAGGCTAGCAGTAAAGGCGGTATACCAGAAGATTTGTTGCGCGATGTTACCTTGCGAAGGAACAGGACCCGCTTCAGAGAACGTCATACCTTGTGCTTGTGGTGGCGCGTAAGCTTTTAGCCAATCAACATACTTAGTGGTTGCGTACACTGCCGCAGGGCCATTAGTCGCGCCGCCACGTGCAACACTTGAACCTACTGGACGACAGCCTTCAACACGGATGCCCCATTCATCAACCGGTAAACCGTTTGGCAAACCTTTGTCACCAGCCCCCGCCATTGAGAACCAAGCATCGGTGAAGCGCCAGCCTAATGAAGGATCTTTTTTGCCGTAATCCATGTGACCGTAAACGCGATTACCGTCAATGTTCTTCACTTCATTAGTAAAGAAATCAGCAATATCTTCATAGGCAGACCAGTTTACTGGTACCCCTAGTTCATAGCCGTACTTATCAAGGAACTGCGACTTCAAATCACTGCGCTCAAACCAATCAGCACGGAACCAATATAGATTAGCAAATTGCTGATCGGGCAATTGATAAATCTTGCCATCAGGACCAGTGGTAAAATCTAAGCCGATAAAGTCTTCTAAGTCCAATGTCGGCAAGGTGTAATCTTTGGCTTCATTGGCAATCATGTCTGACACAGGTACCACTTTACCGTAACGGAAGTGGGTGCCGATTAAATCAGAATCATTAATGTAGGCATCATAAATATTACGACCTGACTGCATTTGTGTTTGCAGCTTTTCAACAACATCGCCTTCTTGAATTAAATCGTGAATCACCTTAATGCCAGTGATTTCTTCGAACGCTTTGGCCAATACTTTAGATTCATAAGTGTGGGTCGCAATAGTTTCCGACGCCACCTTGATTGTCATCCCCTTGAACGGCTTAGCAGCTTCAATGAACCATTTAAGTTCTTCAATTTGCTGCTCTTTAGTCAAAGACGATACGGCAAACTCTTGATCTACCCATTTATTGGCCGCTGTCAACGATTCACCCGCTAGTGCAGACCAGCTTAAACCGACCGCCGACATAGCTGTCCCGAGCAATATGACTTTCATTAGTTTATTTTGTTTCATCATAAATCTCATTCTTAGATTTTAAAAAGCTGCTCAATTTGTTCCAAACATCAAATATTAACAGCACGTTTGTCGGCAAATGCCGACAGGTTTTGCCCACCAATTAACTGACTTTCATTGCATAAAAAGACCCTAGTTGATTGAGCGTTAAAAATATTGCGCTGCATTAAACAGCGCGATACAGTTAATTTTTCACTTTGGTTGTTAACTCCAGCGTAAGACTGTCGTTAACCCCAACGTAAGACTAGCGCCAACCAAATAGCCGAAATTACTAGCGGAATAGTCAGCGTAAGATCACTGACTGCTAAAAAAGCCAAGTGAATATAGGCGCTAACCAATAGACCAATAAAAAACCTATCGCCGCGGGTGGTACTAATCGGCAAAAAACCTTTGCGCTCAGTACAAGGCACCTTAATTTCGTAAATGGTCATTGCCAATAACATCACCGCGATAACACTGAAAAAGATTGCAGTAATTGGGGTCCAAGCCATCCAACTCATTATTTTCTCCTCATTAAATTTTTAGACACGGCCCAGAGCAAAGCCCTTCGCCACATGATTTCGTACAAACCACACCACTAAAATCCCTGGAATGATGGTTAAAATGCCCGCTGCTGATAACAGCCCCCAGTCAATGCCTGCGGCCCCAATGGTTCGAGTCATAATCGCTGAAATAGGTTTTGCTTCGACCGAAGTTAAAGTTTTTGCTAATAACAGTTCTACCCACGAAAACATAAAGCAGAAAAAAGCAGTAGTTCCAATGCCAGAACGGATCATTGGCAAGAAAATTCGAACAAAGAAGCGGCCAAATCCGTAACCATCTATATAGGCAGTTTCGTCCACTTCACGTGGCACTCCTGACATAAAGCCTTCTAGAATCCATACCGCCAGTGGCACAGTGAACAAACAATGGGCTAGCGCAACTGCAATATGGGTATCAAACAAACCAACCGAGGAATACAGCTGGAAGAATGGCAACAAAAATACTGCTGGCGGCGCCATCCGATTGGTTAACAACCAGAAAAACAAATGTTTATCGCCAACAAAGCGATAACGACTAAAAGCATAAGCTGCAGGAAGCGCTACCACTAAGGTAATTACCATATTCATCGAGACATAGATCATTGAATTGACATACCCCATATACCAGCTGGGATCGGTAAATATTGTAATGTAATTATCAAAGGTAAAATTCTGCGGCCATAAGGTCAGGCTGCCAAGAATTTCGTCATTGTGCTTAAATGACATGTTTAATAACCAGTAAATAGGCACCAACAAAAATAATATGTAAGCGGTCATGCCGAGTGTTTTGCGTTTATTTATCATGACATAATCCTTATTTGGCGTTATCTTGCTGATTGATAATGGTGAAGAATAGGTAACAGACCAGCAGCACGATTAAGTAATAAATCAATGAAAAAGCCGCCGCGGGACCGAGATCGAATTGTCCGATCGCCATCTTGGTTAGCGCCTGACTAAGGAATGTCGTTGAGTTGCCCGGACCACCACCCGTTAATACAAACGGTTCGGTATAAATCATAAAACTGTCCATAAAACGCAGTAATACGCCGATTACCAATACATTCTTTAATCGCGGTAATTGAATGTAGCGAAAGATTGCCCACTTCGATGCCCGGTCAATGCGCGCCGCCTGATAAAAAGCCTCAGGAATCGCCCGTAAACCGGAATAACACAATAATGCAATCAACGAGGTCCAGTGCCACACATCCATTAACAACACGGTAAACCAAGCATCACCCGGATTAGAGGCGTAGTTGTAATCAATGCCCACTGAGTTAACTAACCAGCCAAACAAACCGATGTCTTCACGGCTAAAGGTCTGCCAAATAGTACCAACCACGTTCCAAGGAATTAACAACGGAATGGCAACCAAGATTAAACATAGTGAGGCCATGCGCCCTTTCGCTGGCATCATTAGCGCGACTGCAATGCCCAGTGGCACTTCAATCGCCAGCACCGAGAACGAATAGCTAAACTGACGCATTAAAGAGTCAAGCAAACGTGGGCTGCGTAACATTTCGCGATACCATTCAGCACCAACAAAATACGAGGTGTTTTGGTCAAATATATCCTGAACTGAATAGTTAACCACCGTCATGATCGGAATGATGGCCGAGAATGCCACCAACAAAAATACTGGCAAGACCAAAAACCATGCCTTATTATTTGGGACCTTATTCATTAGGTAACCACCTCCGATTCAACCGATGCTTCCACCAGATATTCATCAACGTATAACTTGAGCCACTGCTCAGGAAAACTAATATAAGCCTTGCCCACAGGCACTGGGCTATCTTCGTCAATTCGAACTTTAAGCTCACTGCCATCAAGCTTTAAGCGCAATATTTTATAGGTGCCTAGATCTTCAACCCCAATCAAATCGCAGCAATAAGCATCGTCGGTAGGTTCGTCCCACACATGAATAAATTCAGGTCTGATCCCTACTTTTAGATTAGTGCTGCTGATGTTGTCTATTAATTCTAATAAGTTAGGCTCAAGATGGACCACGCTATTGCCAAAGCTGACTCCACCATCACAACGCTGTACTTCTATTAAGTTCATACCGGGGCTGCCAATAAAGTAACCGACAAAGGCATGGTTTGGTCTCTCGAATAGTTCACGCGGGCTACCAAATTGAACAATTTGACCACCGTACATTACCGCTATTTTTTCGGCAAAGGTCGAAGCCTCTAACTGATCGTGGGTCACATACACCATGGTGATATTAAACTGCTGATGGATTTCTTTGAGTTTACGGCGCAGTTTCCATTTCAACTGCGGATCAATAACTGTTAAAGGTTCATCGAATAATATCGCCGACACATCACTGCGTACTAAACCGCGGCCCATCGATACTTTTTGCTTTTCATCGGCGGTTAAATTACTCGCTCGACGCTTAAGCAACGGGGTTAACTCCAATACTTCGGCTATTTCCTGCACTCTGCTTTGCACCTGAATTTCAGGGGTTTTCATGTTGCGCAGTGGAAAAGCCAAGTTGTCAAAAACGGTCATTGAATCGTAAATCACCGGGAACTGAAAAACCTGAGCGATATTGCGTTCCTCTGGCGGCACATTATTTACTTCAACACCGTCGAACAATACCTGCCCTTCTGAAGGAGATAGCAGCCCTGACATAATATTTAACATGGTACTTTTACCACAACCTGATGGACCTAGTAGTGCGTAAGCACCACCATGTTCCCACACGTGGTTCATCTCGCGAATCGCGTAATCACCAGGATTTTTTGGATCTGAGCTGTAGCTATGCGCCAGCGATTTCAAATGTATTTCAGCCATTAGTCAGTTACCTCATGACACGTTGCGAAGGGGTTTGAATGGTGTTGCCATCAAGGTCAAACACAAAAAGTTTGTGGGTTGGTAAATAAACCTTAATTGGCTCGCCGATCTGATAGCCAATCACACCTTGCACTTGCAGCACCAATTCAAAATGGTCATTAACCACATGCATAAATGTTTCGGAGCCACTGATTTCGGCCAACTGCATCCGCATTGATAATTCCAAATCATCATCATTTTTCGGCACTAAGCCGATATGACTTGGTAAGACTCCGAAGAAATACTCGCCCTCGTCAAGCTCACGCAAGTCATGATCAAGCGGAAAATGAACCGCCTCATCAAAGGTCACTTCACTGCCCTTAATTTGACCGCGTATTAGGTTAACTGCTGGCTCACTATAGAGTTTGGCCGCTTCAACATTGATAGGTTGGCGATAAACTTGAGTTGCAGGGCCCGACTGAACCACTCGCCCTTCATGCAATAAGGTGGTGGTTCCGCCAAGCGCCATTGCTTCATTGGGCTCGGTCGTGGCATAAACGGCAATGGCATTACGCTCTTTAAATAAATCGCGCAATTCAACCCGTAACTCTTCTCGTAATTTGTAATCAAGGTTAACCAGTGGCTCATCAAAAAATATCACGCTGGCATCTTTTACTAAGGCGCGTGCCATTGAAGTACGTTGCTGTTGGCCGCCTGATAACTCCAGCGGATAACGCTGAAGAAAAGGGGTAATTTGCAAAATATCGGCAGTCTCTTTAACTCGACGCTCAATTTCTGAGTTTTTGACTTTTGCTAACCGTAATGGAGAGGCGATATTGTCCCACACGGTCAAATTGGGATAATTTATAAACTGCTGATAAACCATCGAGATGTTGCGTTTTTGTACCGCAACACCTGTGACATCAACACCATTCATTAAGATTCGACCATTGGTTGGCTTGTCTAAACCTGCCATCAACCTCATTAAAGAAGTTTTTCCGGCGAGCGTTCGCCCTAACAACACATTGAATGATCCGGGCTCTAATGTAAGATCTACGTTAGTAAGATAGTTTTGACCATCTACCACGTAATCGACATTCTCTAAAACAAGTGACATCTTTGTTTGCTCTCCTACTTATACCCGTGCTACCTGGAAATGCGTAATTACAGCAAGTCGAGAAGCGTGCCAAATGCTAGGCATAATATGTGTGGTTTAGTCATTCTAAATAAATATATTTTAACAACGCAGTTGGTCGCTTATCACCTTGCCCTACGGGAGCTTGGATATAATTGCGATACCCAGTGTCTTGCGGATTATCGCGAGCAACCTCTGGTAATATCCTAACTATGCATCAGTCATACCAAGCCAGTAACAAGTGCGCAACAAAACCACAAAATAAAACTTATCACCTTGATTTATAAGATCTTAGCAACCAGCGTCGGACAAACTAAACTTGTATAATCAAGTTGAACAAAGTGTTCAATATGTTCATTTAGTCATTAAGTTGAACACTTCACCCCTCTAAATGAACAGTTTTAATTGAACAACCAACAAAAAACAACATTACACAAACAACCAAACAAAAACATTAACTCATTGTTTTAACTGCTATTTACAAGTGATCGTTTGATTTGACTGTCTTTTCTTCCACTTAAAATGTTAATAGAGTGTTGACGAATGAAGTGTTGATGCTCATTATTCATGACAAAAGTAGTACTAATTTGAACACAAGACGGTACCGCTGAATGTGTTCAACCTATCAAGCATGCCAGTGAAGTAAGCAGGAGTGGCAGATGAAAAATGATCAAATAATTAAGCAATCATGGCAACGCTGTCAACGCTTGGGATTAGATCCGTCTGGCAAACCTTCTTTACAACGATTAAGCTTGAGCGATCAGTTAGCACTCGATGATCAATATACAAATTTAATCCAAACAACGGGTAACGAAGTACTGCCTTATTATCAAAATATTCTGGCTAACACTCAGTGCTTAATTGTATTAGCCGATAACCATGGCCATGCTCTAAACAGCTGGGGCGATAAGCGATTTATTGATACTAGTCACCGCGCTTCCTTTGCTAAAGGTGTCGATTGGCGCGAACAAAATAATGGTACCAATGCAATAGGGACCGCACTGGCCAGTGGCGAAGCCGTACAGGTATTGCGAGACGACCATTACCTTAAAGCTAATCGATTTATGATTGGTTCGGCGGCGCCAATTTTCGACGCCAACCGTGTATTACTGGGGGTGCTCGACATTTCAAGTGATGCCTATTTACCACAAGCCCATACTTTGGGCTTGGTTAAGCTAATGTCACAAAGCATTGAAAATAGGTTAATTATTAACAAATTCAGCCATGACAATTTTTTACTGACCTTTAATAGCAACCTCGACAACCTCGACAGTCAGTGGTCAGGTTTGGTGGTTTTTAATGAGCATGGCACGATTATTTCGGCCAATCGGCGCGCTGAATTATTGTTATGTTACGATTTGGCGCTGGTCAATATTACCGACATTTTCGACCGCAGCTTACCTGAGTTAAAAAATAGCCCAGAACAATTACCTATAACCATGCGCGCTCTGGGCAAATACCAAATGCATGGCTTAGTTAAGCGACCACCACAATCAACCATTGAGGCTGTTGACTTTCGTCAGCAAACGTCTGTGAATAAAAATACTAACAATCGCGAAACCGATTATATTCAACTTGAAAAATTTAGTTTTGGCGATCAAAAAATAGCTCGCTGTATCGAACAAGCTCAGCGAATGATCGATAAAGATATTCCGATTTTAATCCACGGTGAAACAGGTGTCGGTAAAGAAGAATTTGTTAAGGGCTTGCATCACTATAGTCAACGAAAAAATAAGCCCTTAGTGGCGGTTAACTGCGCTGCTATTCCTAGCGAATTAGTCGAGTCAGAGCTTTTTGGTTATGAAAAAGGGGCATTTACCGGCGCCAGTAATAAAGGCGCAATTGGTTTTATTCGCAAAGCGCATCAAGGCACGCTATTTCTTGACGAAATCGGAGACATGCCGCTAAAAGTACAGAGCCGTTTGTTGCGGGTATTGCAAGAACGAAAAGTAACGCCCTTAGGATCAACTGAAAGTTATCCGGTCGATATCAAATTAATTTCAGCCACTCATCGCAGTCTTAAAACAGACATAAAGCAAGGGTTGTTTCGTCAGGATTTGTATTACCGAGTTAGCGGTCTAAATTTAGAATTACCTGCGCTGCGAGACCGCAGCGATCGGCGGCAGTTATTTGTTCATATCAACGCTCTTCACTGTGACAGAACGCATTGTGACAAATCGCTCAGTGATAATTCGCCCAAGTCAGTACTTAGCGAAGAAGTCTTAAACTTATTCGTTGCGCATCCGTGGCCTGGTAATATCCGTCAGCTAGTCAGCGTTATTCAAATCGCTCAGGCGATGGCTGACCAAAGTACCATTGAGCGGTGGCATTTGCCCGATGATTTCTTTGAAGATCTTAAGCTAGACATTCAAGGGCCGCCTCAAGAAAGTAGTCACACAACGACGCAACAACCGTTAGCAGCAATGAATAACGAACCTGTCACAAAGACTGCTAGTAATGATGGTGATCTCGAATTACATCGAATTTATAATGAGCACAAAGGCAATATTTCAAAAATTTCCCGCGCCCTTAACATCAGTCGAAATACCTTGTATAAGCGATTAAAACAACAAGGTATCCGCTAACAAAATAACTACTCGCATTGAACCCGACGCACCGCATGTTGCCAACCATCATAAAAAAGGTCACGACTGCTTTTGTCGATCTTAGGCTCAAACCTATGCTCACGTTGCCATAATGTTTGTAGCGCAGGCAACGATTCGAAAACCCCCGCCTTTAGACCCGCCAAATATGCAGCTCCAAGCGCGGTAGTTTCGGTGATTTGAGGTCGATCAACGGTTGCCCCTAAAATGTCAGACAAAAATTGCATTAACCAATCATTCGCTACCATGCCGCCATCGACTCGCAACGCAACAGGACGCTCACCGTCATTTTCCATCGCTTTTTGCAAATCTTTGGTTTGGTAACATACCGCCTGCAAACCTGCGGTGACAATCTCTTTAATTCCGGTATCACGGGTCAAGCCGAAAATAGCACCTCGTGCATTAGGATCCCAATAGGGTGCCCCTAAGCCGGTAAATGCTGGCACCATATAAACGCCGTGATCAACCGATGTTTGCCGTGCCAGCGGCTCTGTTTCAGACGCGCAACCAATTAGCTGCAAACCATCACGCAACCATTGCACTGTCGCGCCAGCAACAAAAATACTGCCCTCAAGCGCATAGGTTGTTTTGCCATTTAAACGATAAGCTACAGTGGTTAATAAGCGGTTTTGTGATTTTAGGGCTCGGCTACCGGTATTTACCATCATAAAACAGCCAGTGCCATAAGTACTTTTTGCCATGCCTTCATCGAAACAAGTTTGGCCAAATAAAGCAGCTTGCTGATCGCCAGCCATGCCAAGAATAGGAATTTGTGCACCCAACAAGCTCGCGTCTGAGTAGCCAAAATCATCGGCACAGTCCATCACTTGCGGCAATAATGCCCGCGGAATATCAAAAAGCTCTAATAATTGTTCATCCCATTGCTGTTGATGAATATTAAATAACATGGTGCGTGAGGCGTTGGTCGCGTCGGTACGATGCTCGCGTCCCCCCGTTAAATGCCACAATATATAACAATCAACAGTACCAAATGCCAGTTCGCCGCGCTCTGCCCGTGCTCTGACACCGGGTACTTCATCGAGGATCCAGCGCAACTTAGTTGCCGAAAAATAAGGGTCGATTAGTAAGCCGGTCTTCTCACTAACCATGCCTTCTAAACCATCTGATTTTAATTGCTGACAATATTCACTGGTGCGTCGGTCTTGCCACACAATAGCGCGATAGACCGGCTCGCCAGTTTGGCGATCCCATACAATGGTAGTTTCACGTTGATTGGTGATGCCAATAGCTCGGATACGATCTTGTTGGGGATCTATTTTGCTGATTACTTCACGACAGGTATCCAAAGTCGACTGCCACAGATCGCTTGGCTGATGCTCAACCCAACCGTCGTTAGGAAAATGTTGTTCAAACTCTTGTTGAGCACTGTGCTGGCTCTTACCTTGAGTATTAAATAAAATAGCCCGAGAGCTGGTCGTGCCTTGGTCAATCGCCAAAATAAAATCAGTCATACTAGATCCATTATTCGTTAAAAAAATCGATACAGATTCTTTATTGTTCGTTTGAGTTCACTTTATATAAAATATAACAAGATCACAATCATCTCTCTAACATCTCTCTAACATTTGGCTGTTTATATCGCCAAGTTTACCGAAGAACCCTATCGGCGCTGAATTATTAAGATCATTAATCTAAACCAACCACAACGGATGATCTGCTATGTTATTGCCGTTTAATCATGCTTTTGGGCAAAATATAAGTATATAATAATCTCTTATAATAAGACCAAAGCAGAGCAGCGTAACCAACATGACCCAGCAACAACGACAAGCGTTAATTTTAGAGCTAATCCAGCGGAACGGTTTCGCCTCAATTGATGAGCTCGTCGCCCATTTTCAAGTTACGCCGCAAACTATTCGTCGTGATCTCAATTACTTGGCTAAATCTCAAAAGATCAGCCGCCATCATGGTGGTGCGGGTATAGAATCGAGTACCGTTAACACCGACTACCAAACCCGAAAAATAATGGATTTATCGGCTAAAGAAAAAATTGCTGCGCAGTTGGTGCAAATGATCCCCGACGGCGCTTCACTCTTTATTAATATTGGTACCACCACCGAAACCATTGCTAAGGCTTTATTGGGCCATAAAGATTTAAAAGTAGTCACCAACAACTTACATGTTGCGATGATCTTAGGCGCTAAAGCCGACTTTTCAGTCGTGATTGCCGGTGGAGAAGTCAGAGAGCGAGATGGTGGGGTTATTGGCGAAACAACCGAAGAGTTCATTAAAAACTTTAGGATGGACTTTGGCATCATTGGTATCAGTGGTATCGACAGCGAAGGCTCATTGTTAGATTTCGATTACCGTGAAGTACGGGTAGCTCAGGCGATAATCGCCAACTCGCGTCAAGTTCTGCTCGCTGCCGATCACTCTAAGTTTGGTCGTAACGCCATGGTACGGCTAGGTAATATCAGCCAAGCTGATCATTTCTTTACCGATGCCCAACCACCACGCACTATTACTGATATTCTAACCGAACATCAAGTTCACTTGCATCACGTTGAATAATTAACTGACAGAGCACTCAAGCAGCAGTGCTTTATTGTCGTATTATCACTAAGCCCTAAACAACAGCACTAGCAGCCTGCGCTCAATTATTCTAATACTTCTTCTTTTTCGAAAATCAAACCAAGAAAGCCAACTGTGATCACTTTTTTGCTCTCCCAAGCTCGGCAATGTTCGTTTGTGATCGAAAATGTTTGATTTTGTTTATCTCGACAGGTATTGTACTAAAAATAAACATCCATTAAGCAACTGCACAGCTTAGGAAATCGCTAACCGAACCTTACTAGCTGTCATAATTAACAGGAAAAGAAAACATGAAGCACAGTGAGGTTGATCTACTAGTAATTGGTGGCGGTGTAAACGGCACTGGCATTGCACTTGATGCCGCTGGCAGGGGTTTGAGTGTATTACTTTGTGAGATGAATGATCTGGCTTCGTCAACTTCTTCTAACAGCAGTAAACTAATTCATGGTGGCCTGCGCTATCTTGAATATTATGAGTTTCGTTTAGTGCGTGAGGCATTGGCAGAACGTGAAGTGTTATTAAAAAAAGCGCCTCATATCATTCAGCCGTTGCGCTTTAAATTGCCACACCGTCCCCATTTACGCCCAGCTTGGATGATCCGTGCCGGACTGTTTCTGTATGACAATCTGGCCAAGCGTGCGACCTTAAAAGGCTCGCATTCAATTAAATTTGGCCCACAAAGCCCTGTGGTTAATAAAATTACTCGTGGTTTTGAATATTCCGATGCCTCGGTCGACGATGCACGTTTGGTGGTATTTAATGCCATTGCCGCTCGAGAAAAAGGCGCGAGTATTCAAACCCACACTCGCTGTATTGACGCGAAAAGAGTCGGCGCGAACTGGCAAGTAACACTCGAAAATAAAGACAACGGTGAGCAGCAAATCATTACGGCTAAAGCCTTGGTTAATGCAGCTGGTCCTTGGGTTACTCGATTATTCGACGATGCGTTGCCCGTAAAATCGCCGAAAAAAATCCGTTTAATCAAAGGCAGTCACATCATAGTGCCGCGTATTCATACCGAGTCTCAGGCTTATATACTGCAAAACGAAGACAACCGCATTGTGTTTGTTATTCCATATGAAGAGCATTTTTCATTAATCGGCACTACCGATGTTGAGCATTTTGGCGATCCATCAACGGCTGCTATTTCTGCAGCGGAAACCGAATATTTAATCGAAGTGGTTAACGAGCATTTCAATCACCAAATCAGCGAGCATGACATTGTGGCCTCTTACGCAGGTGTCCGTCCACTACTCGATGATGAATCTGATTCACCGTCAGCCGTTACCCGTGATTACACATTTGAAGTCGACCACCCTATCGGTCAAGCACCTTTACTGTCGGTGTTTGGTGGAAAAATTACGACTTATCGCAAACTTTCTGAAGCCGCGGTAAATGGTATTATTGGCCACTTCCCTGATGCCAGGGGCGATTGGACTGCCGATGCCTGCTTGCCGGGTGGTGATTTTGATAACCTTCATAATTTACAAGTTAGTCTACAGCGCCAGTTTTCTTGGTTACCGCATACCTTAACTAAGCGCTTTGCCCGCTCTTACGGAACCTTAAGCAATGAGATTTGCGACGGACTAAATTCGTTGGAAAAAATGGGACAGCACTTTGGCGCGGGACTGTACCAGCGTGAAGTGGAATATTTAATAGATCAGGAATGGGCGATTGATTTAGAAGATATTATTTGGCGTCGCACCAAACTTGGTTTGTTATTAACCGCACAAGAACAAACTAGCTTAGCTAATTTTATTCGCGACTTTAGCGATAAAAAAAAAGCCGCATCTGAACAAAGTCTCTTTGCTTTCGTCGCTCAAGATCAGCCAGCTAGTAGTAACTGCGCTTAGCTCAAGACGAGCAGGTGGTTAAGCTTTGACAACTTAACCACCGACATACTCCGAAAAACAACTGTGTATGTCGTCAATTATCGGCTATCCCACATACAATGACTTTCGTTAATTACCAATAATCCTCATTGGTCGCTATTATTAAGTTCTCTTAATTAGCTTGTCGACCAGTCGCTAGTTGACATGAGTGCGTCGCAATTAGCCCAAGGTTAAAATTTTTGTAGATATAATCAGCTGAACTTTAAGATCACCGCCAAGGAATGTTCATGTCTCAGTGCGCTTCGCCTGCTCAAACCACTATCAATAGTGGTTATACTTTGGTGCTTATTGCCACTTTTTTTTATGGGATCCAGCCTTTTTTTGCGCATTTTATCTATGGCGATGGCGCTAATACTATAGGCGTGCTGATTTCTCGTTTTAGCATTGCGGTGATCCTGATGCTGATATTCTTAAAAGTTAAAGGAATAAAACTTCCACGAGGTCGATTACTAATACAATCGCTATTGATTGGGGTCGGTTATGCGGGTGCAGGACTCGGCTATTACAGTGCCAGTCAGTCAGCGTCAGTTAGTTTAGCGGTGATTTTAATGTTTAGTTTCCCCGCTTTTGTCACCTTGTACTCACTGGTCTTTCTTAAAGAGCCAGCAACAAAAACTAAAATTGGCAGTATGTTACTAGCGCTGTGCGGGGTGTTTTTAGCGACCGACGGCCAATTACAGGGTGATATTACTGGCATTGCTTGGGCATTATTTGCGGCGCTAAGTTATGGCTCAGCCATTGTCTATGGCTCGCACCACGCAAAGCCAGAAGATCCATTGTCATCGGCCGGTGCAATATTGCTCGGTGGATTGCTAACCTTTGTCGTAGCCGGATTAGTGCAAACAATTAACTTGCCGCAAAGCATCACCGGCTGGTCGGCGGTTGTTGGTTTGGCGTTCTTTGCTACCATAGTGCCCATTGTCACTTTTATCAGTGGTTCACCAAAAATAGGAGCGGCCGATGCCTCGACTTTATCGTCGCTTGAACCGATAGTCGCTGTTGTGGTGGCATTTAGTTTAATCGGTGAGCAAGTCAGTTTAAGAACCGCGCTCGGCGGCGCACTGGTTATTGCGGCAGCTTATATGCTCAGCCACCAAAAAAAAACAGCTTAGAGCCAAGCTAATTGGCTATGTACCCGTTAACTGTGTCTGTGTAATTAATTTATTAAATATCAATTAAATATCA
>Ga0209395_1001713_pt1 | contig 30239 bp, 21 predicted proteins | sample GOMGulsemesocosm_3_FD_184635 | JGI IMG/M metagenome (GOLD analysis project Ga0209395, IMG submission 184635) | Methane-oxidizing microbial communities from mesocosms in the Gulf of Mexico - GOM9D Gulf of Mexico (SPAdes) (version 2) | ecosystem: Environmental > Aquatic > Marine > Cold seeps... | reverse complement strand
GAAAGCTTCTTTCATACCTTGAAAACTGAATTAGTACACCAATACCAGTTTGAAACTAGAAATGAAGCTAAGCAGGCTATATTTGAATATATTGAGGTGTTTTATAACCGAGAGAGAATCCATTCTGCCAACGACTATTTGTCACCAGTAGAATACGAAATTCAGCAAAAAGCTGTGTAAACTTGTGTCCTGAAAAGTGTTGACACATCACACTGACCAGTCAACTCAGGTTGATACAGAAATACCTGCATTATTAGACAGCAAAGAAAATGCTGAATCTATCAATAGCTACCTTCATCAATGTATAGGTGATGCATTTAAAGCCGTTGATGCTTTTTTTATATTGACTGATTTTAGAGACTCAGAAAATATAAACCGGGTGTCAGCAGTTAGCCGCATGTTAGCAAAAAAAGAAATCACATATGCCCGTTTCATTGTGGCTATTATCAACCAACCCGCACTTTACGAAGGAAAGTTATTACAACAGCAATTTAATCAAGGCAAACAAGAATTGCTCAAATGTTGCGATACCGTCATTGTTAATTCAACAGATATGATCCATCGTAAGCTAAAGGAAAATGACGGACAATTAATGGATTATGTGACCCAAGCATTTGAAGCCAATTACCAAAGTTTACAAGTTTTTATTCGGACCATTGCCATGCAAGGTTTGATCTGTGTGGATTTTGCAGATGTTTATGCTGTTGTTGCTGACATGAATGAGGCCATAGTGGTTTCTGCAAAAGGAGACGGAGATGATCGAGCAAATCAAGCGGTTAATGCAGCACTAAAAAATATTGAACAAGAATGGGGTGTGTTATTTAATCCAGAAATTGCAGCTGTATTAGTCGATATTTGTGCCGCTGATATGGCGTTGGAAGAACTCGATGTAGTCGCAAGTATCATTTATCAAGCTTTTTTAGGGACAGTCAGAATAAAAATAGGTACAGCAATGGATGAAAAGATGAATGATCAGTTGGAAGTGACTATCTTAGTGGTTAAAAGAAAATCAGAAATACATGAGGCTTTGCCTGCCATTGAAAAAGATAAAACAGTTTCGTTTTAAATAGGGAGCTGTATGCAAATAGAGATAGAATTTTATGACTCTGTAAATAATTTTAAGTATAGAGCTTTATCAGTAATTGCGCTTGTTTAGCAAAATACTCCCGCAATTCAACAGGCTCTAAAATCTCAGCTCTACTTTCAAAGCCACCCAACCACCAGCGCAACTCCAAGGTATCTGTTGTAGTACCTTCAAGTAATACTCGTCCATCTTCTTCAACCGTTAAAACTTGATCTTCAGTTAGGGGGGTTTCATATAAATGTTCTACCGCTCCTGCATTAAAAAGTACCTTTAAGCCAATAGGATCATCGTTAATAGGATAGGAAAACTGATGGTCATTTTCCACATAAGAGGCTAGATTAAATCCTTCCAATAATGTTGAACTCTCCTCAAGTAATTCGGCTGATTCAAAGCGATGCAACGCCAGTTGTTTAATATCTTGGTAATTCCATAAGGTGCAAACCAGATAAATAACACCATGTCGATTAACAATCCCTAAAGGATGAATTAAGTATTCCGTACTTTGTTTTGGGCTACGTGGTTTATAAATGGCCTTAATCTGTTTTTCTTCTAATAAGCCTTGATATATGACCTGTTGAATAGATGGGTCAATTTTAGGTTTTATCAGTGCAGGACCTCGATCAATAACGACCACTTTTTCTGGCCAATCTTTTAATTGAGACGATGCACCATGAAGTATTTGTTTTGCCCGGTTAAAATAAGGTGTTAATAACTCCAATGTTGCTTTGGGTAATATTGGAGTTAGGTATGATTCAGCCATTTCAAAGGTTAATGCGGTTACAGGTTCCATAGCGGGTAAATCTTGAGTTACTGCTTCTTTCACCCAAAACCAAAAGTGTTTTCTACCCTCTGATTCAAAACATAATGGAAAATTAGCTTCTAATTTAAGCAGGTCACGCTGAACAGTACGAATATCCACATCATAACCTTCAGCGGATAAAATACTGTTTAATTCAACGGTGCTAATCGTGCGTGGAAAACGAGGAATTTTGGATAGCATTAACCATTGTCTATATATCGTATCGGCAGTACGGCTCATAATAATTATCGCAAAAGTATAAATTTTATACCTACTATAAGGCATATTAGGTCGCATAGGTAAGTAAAATATAATTAGGGAGCTGGAAATAAATAATTGTCCAATATTGGGCAGAGTTTTTGTTTGTATTCAGTCGAGTAGCAATAGGCGCATAGCTGGCTACGTAACTGTTGTTACTCGACTGAAGACGGACAAAAAGACCAGTAAGACTGGATGATTGTTTTTTTTTATCTCCCTTATCCATGATCATGGATGGTTAAGTCTTTTATTGAAGAAATAGATCTAAAAGAAAGGTGAATATAAGGATGAGTTTTTTAATCTGAACTATGATAAGTAAGTGCTATAAATTAAGTTTAATTGTTAGTTAATAATAACCTTAAAAGGCTGAGAATGCAGATAACACAATTTGTTTTATGCCCTGATAAATCGGGTGCTCGTTTTGTTAGACGTTACCTTGCGGAGCATTTATCTTCAATTCATTTACAAGTAGGTACTTGGGTTGAATTGGTTAACCTGACACAAAGTTGTTTTTGCTTACCTGATCAGAGCTTTGATTGGGTTGAGATGGTAAGAAAAACAATGCAGCAATTAGAAACTGAAAGGACTAAACGTTCCCTGCCTTATACGTGGAGTAATAGTTTTAAAATGGCCGAGGAGGCTGTTGTTGAAATAATTGCCACTGAATTGGCTGAATTACTTACTGCAAGAAAGCCCTCCAGTCAGTCGGTTAAACAATTAAAGCCATATAAAAAAACGACAGCTAGATATCAACATCGGCTGAATGACTTACTTACGCTACATGAGAAAATGGAAGGTCAGTTGCCACCTGATTTAGCCATAATAGATCAAGTCATTCATACAGACAAAGCATTAGCGATACGGGATGTACAGGTTCTTTATGATGAAACAGACTTTTTATTCTCAGCTTGGCAAAGCACACTAATTGACTATCTTAATGATGGATTAACACAAAATAATAAAACCGTAGAACTGGCTTTTAAAGCGTTAAAAACAGCAAGAGGGCAGAAAAATACAGCATTAAACCAACTGCAAACTCAGTTGTTTTCAATAAAACCAAAGAAAATAAAATACGATTCGAGCACTCAATTTTTAGCGGTTAGAGACCCGCTAGAAGAAGTTGAGTTGGTTGCCTATATGATTCAACATGCTTTAAAAAGTGATAAGGCATTAAAGAGCAGTGAGATTGCTCTACTCCTCCCTAAAAACGATTATTATTCCAGCTTTGTCAGTTCAGTATTTACTCAAGCAGGTTTGCCAACATCGGGCTTGGTTACAAAGGTAGGCAGTCGAGACTTAGGAAAAGAATTGATTTATCTTTTCTTGTTTTGTCGCCAAAGTACCGCAACACCAGCTATGGCTTATGCTGCATTATTAGATTCAAGTTTAATGCCTTGCTCTAAAAGCTATGCCAATAAGCTAGCTCAAACTTGTTGTAACGGCGAAAATGCCATTAAACAAACGGTAGAACACCTTGATGGCGTACTCAAAGAGATTGTCGAGTTGATTTTAGCAAAAGATAAAGACGAATCCTCGGAACAGTTGCTATCAGATTTAGATGATTTATTAAACTTAGTCGATAAACAAGATCGTAGTGGTGCATACAAAGCAGCGGTGCAGGCGGTTGAAATTATTCGACCATACATACTTCCTAAAGCACCCATTGACTGGCCATTATTATTAAAAATGGTTATCCCTCTTCATTTTACTCAAGAGGAGACTACTGATTTTTCACAAGAAGGGATTGCTATTTTTACAGAAAATGAAATGGCATGGCGACCCGTTAAACAGCTTTTTGTTTTAGGCTTTGTTGACGGATCCTACCCTCAACAGAAATTAAAATCGACTTTCTTTCTGGAAGAAGAAAAACAACAATTAGCTAAACAGTTAGACCTAAACTGGCGTTCGGTTGAACAATATAATCACTTAAAACGAGAAGTTTTTAAACAGCAATTAAGCATAGCAAGTGACCTTGTTAATTTTGTTATACCGCTCAATGGAATTAATGGCGATAAGCTAACGGCTTCAGCCAGTTTGGATTATATAGCACAATTATTTTCAAACATCAGTTCCCCTGATGAACTGATTAAGAACCTAGATATTGTTGCTGAAAGAGCAAGTGTAAAAGGTTTGCCCGCCGCTAAAAAAATTAAAACATCGGCTGATAGAACCATGGATATTGTTGATCTTCAATTCGGCATGGATTTATTAGGCTATCGAAAGGATAAAGAGGGAAAAGCAAAACCTGAATCACCTAGCGGTTTTGAAACATTAATGGTCTCTCCTTTAGCCTGGTTGTTTTCTAGAACGCATATCGAATCTAAAGCATGGGAAATACAAGAGCTTGATGTGATGACGATGGGCAGTATTGCTCATAAGGTCTTTGAATTACTGTTTGAAAAAGGCAAAACCATGCCTACGGTAAATAAAATAACTAAACAAACCCCTCTGTTTATAGAGCAAGCAGCCCTAGAAAGTGCCCCTTTTTTAAATACGCCTGAATGGCATATAGAAAAAACACTGTTAGTTCAAGAAACCATAGAGGCTGCAACCGTATGGGCTAGTCTGCTAAAAACCAGTAAAGCAGAGATTGTTGCGAATGAAATGTCATTAACAGGTGTTATATATGGTTGTGCGATAACAGGGTTTGCAGATTGTGTTTTTAAATTACCTGGTAACGAATATATTGTGGTGGATTATAAAAAGACCAAAGCACAAAATAGAACACCTCGAATGGAAAAAGGCTTTGACCTACAAGCATCACTGTACAGAAAAATGATCTCAAGAAAGGGCGGAGGGGTTGATGCAACACCAAAACAAATCAGTGTGATGTATTACACCCTCAATGACCAAGAGATTTTAATGGATAAAGCAAATGATCAATTGCCTCAAGCCAGGGCTTACGGAAATATCGATGAACACGCATTGGTATTACTTAAACAACGTATCAGTGAATTGAAGAGCGGTAAGATTAAACTCAATAAAGTGGGTGATAGTGAAACCATAGGAAAGGAAACGGGCATTACACCTTACGCATTAGATAATAGTCCATTAATAGGGAAGTTTAGTCATGCAGCGGAGGAAACAGAATGACAGTCGCTAAATCAACTTTAATCTCTGCGGGAGCAGGTTCTGGTAAGACGTATCGGATTCAAACAGATATTGCACAATGGATTAAAACAGGCAAGGTAGCCGCAGATAGAATTTTAGCGGTGACATTTACCGAAGCCGCCGCCGCAGAACTACGACACCGAATCAGAGAGCAATTAATAGAGAATGGTTTAAATGAGCAGGCCATGCAGCTTAACCAAGCAACAATATGCACGATTCATGGTTTTGGTCTTAAAGTATTGACTGATTATTGTCTTGATGGAGGATTAGCCCCCGACTCTGTTTTATTGACGGAAGAGGAGTCTAACGAATTATTAAGAGCAGCATTAACTAGCTCAGCAGAAAGTGATGAAATCATCCAAAATTTTGCTCAGTATGGTTATCAATATGACTTTAATAGTAAAAAAACAGCCAGTGATCAATTTAGAAGCAGAGTGTTATCTGTTATTAATAATTTACGACTGATAGGGCGAGATCAAAGTGATAAAACCCTGCTGGTTGCGGCAGAAAAGTTTATAAAAAAACACTATGGAAAACCTAAGAATGCCAGTGTGTTAGAAAATAGTCTCCATCAGGCAGTTACAGCATTACTCAAGAAATTTAAATATTCCCAAGAAGGCTCTGCAACAGCTAAGAGTTTTAAAAGTGCTTTAAGGTCAAACTATAAGTTGCTTACTAAAGCAAAAGACAAAGCCTTATTACAGTCAGGTTGGTCGTTGTGGGTGTCATTACAAGACTTAAAGGTGAGCAATAAAAATAATCAGTTAGCTGATGGGTATGATGATTTAGCAAACGATGTTAAAGATGCAGCCAAGCACCTTAAGCTTCACCCGGGGCCTTTGGAACAAGAATTAAAACATATAAATATATTATTCCAATTAGCCAATAAAACAATGGCTGATTATAGTCAGAAAAAAAGGGAAGCAGGCTTACTAGACTACAGCGATATGTTGGTATTAGCTGATAAGTTGTTGCAGCAACCGAGTATCTTAGATCACATAAAACAACGTTTTGATTGTTTGTTGATTGACGAGTTTCAAGATACAAACCCAATGCAGTTTGCTTTATTAAGACGATTGCAGCAAACAGGGATCCCTACCTTAATCGTAGGTGACCAAAAACAAGCGATTATGCGATTCCAACAAGCAGATTCGCGCTTAATGACGGCATTACAACAGCAAAATAGTTTTAAACAACAATCGTTAACAGAAAATTGGCGTACCACAGCCGATTTGATGAATTGGGTAAATGCCATTGGCCAAAGTTTATTTGCTGATGAATATACAAAACTTAAAGCTAAGGCGACATTTAAATCTAAATTAGCGGGTTTGGAAATTATAGAACAGCAGGCTAAATCCAGATCAACAACGCATCAATATTATACTGCCTTACGAATAAAGACTTTACTTGATGATGAAAAGGCAGTCATTTTTGATAAAAAAACCAAAAAATATCGCAGAATAAAAGGCAGTGATATCGCTGTTTTACACCCAAGATCTAAAGGGTTGGAAAGAGTAGCAGATGCGTTAAGAGAGTTGGGTGTTGCTGTTCGTGTTGAAGAAGAAGGCTGGATTGCTTCCCCTGTTATTCAATTACTGTATTACGCTTTAAGTTATGTGGCTGATAGTAAAGATAAACATGCTGCCTTATATTTGGCGACCAGTGAATTAGGCAGTTATCAGTTACAGGGAGCATTAACTGAATTAATCGCCAAAAAGGAATTGGATGAACCTGTGCTATCAAAACTAGAAAATATAGCGAGGGAAAGTCAAAACAAGGATGTCGCTTCACTAGTTGATGAAGTAATAAATGTACTAGAAATACATCAAAATATTTCAACTAAAGCTAATGGCAAGCAAGCGCGAGCCAATTTGATTCGATTAACAGCTGAAGCGAATACATTTGTCTCAATGAATACCAGTACCTTAAATAGCTCAGGGATTTATGGTAGTGGACTAAAAAGTTTTTTAGCATGGTTAAAGCACTTAGCAGAAGACAAAAACACACAACCGCATGCACAAGCCATTGCAGAAAATGCCGTACATATGGTGACTTGGCACAGATCCAAAGGTCGTGAATGGCCAGTAGTTGCTGTTTGTGGGCTTGATAGTGAGGTAAAGCCAAGGTTCCCAAATCTGGAAACCGAATATACTCGATTTGATGAGCTGGATAATATCTTAAAACATGCACGTATTAGCAACACACCTAAATTTGCAGACAAAGAAACAACAGACTCTTTTGCTGAATCGTTAATGCCTGCAATAAAAAGAGATGCTACCTGCTTACTCTATGTGGCTTTAACACGAGCAAGAGAGAAAATATTATTAGAATGGCCTTCACACCAAATAGGCAAAGCTTATAGTTATTTACATGTGCTGCAAGGTGAAGGGGGTTCAGCCATTAGTCTCAATGAAAAAGGAATGACAATTAATGCAACAGGGTTTAAAGCAAAAGTTATGCAATGTGAGAAAGGTAAACCAGAGGGATATGATAAACAGATTAAAGTAGTAACAAACAACCTCCCGGTCGAATTTAGAGCATCAATTAAGAAACCCACTAATAAACAAAAACTCACTCCAGAATCAATTTCTCCATCAACATTGCATAACACTAAATCAGTAAATAAAGTCAAAAAGGGAAAAATTCAGACTATCGATTTAAAACAATCTATTAATTTAAGCGTAAAACTCTCGGCTGATGAAAAAGGTACTTTAATTCATCGGTGTTTAGAAATATTGAATGGTGATGAAAGCAGAAAATCATTAATAGAAAATGCAATAGACAACCAGATACCAGAAAATGATATTCAACAAATTGTGGGTTTCAGTAAAGTTTTTGAAGAATGGCTAAAGGAAAAGTTTAATCCTATTTCTATAGGCAGGGAAGTGCCAGTTCTCTCGTTAGATAAAAATAACAGTGTAATCACTGGTTTTATCGATTTATTAGTGGAAACAAAAGAGGGCTATTGGATTTTGGATTATAAGTCTGATCGAACTAAAGATATTGAAACTCGGTATCAAGAATATAAGCCTCAATTAGAGCTTTATGCTGAAATGGTTAGTTGTTTAAATAGGGGGAAGACTGTGCTGGGTGTAGGGATTGTTTGGGTAAGTACAGGGAAAGTAATGTTGGACATTCAATGAAGTGTGAGAGGCATGATAATTTCCATCTCATGTGATGTTTAAATTTACATTCGTCATTTAAACCTTTATTTGCTAACTTTAGAATAACTAAAAGAGGTGTTTTATGAGTCAATTAGGTTGGATTGATTTTTCCCCGGATGACCGCAACAAGGTCAAAAATGTATTAGCCATGCTTTCAGAGCCAGGGACTCTGGATGAATTAGGAATAGGTCAAGTTCGTGATGGGTTCTCCGGTTTATTATTTCCTTGGGTTTCTACCATCCAGACTCGAGCTAAGTATTTTATTATCGTGCCGCGAATTTTACGTGATTATCAAGCATTAAAACCAGCACAGAAAAAAAACAAAACGCTACAAAAATATTTGCTTGAACAGGAAAATAAAGTTGCTCAAATTTTAGATGGTATCCATGATAATAATACAAAAGGGATTGTTGGCCGTACTCGCATTAAAAGTGGTGGTGTTGATAGACGACCTTCGGTGATTTATTGGAATGGGTTGCGTGTTCTTGGTTTGGTGAATACTAAACTATCTTTAACGGATTTTGGTCGTCAACTAGACAACGCTTATCATTATGACGAATATACTCATGTAATACATGATGAAGGCTCTGATGACCATGATAGCCTTAAAAGTCGTAACCTTGTCTGTATTCCTGATTTAGATAACAGCTGGATGGATAAATTACGTTTGGAGTTAAGCCATAAAGAATCTCAATTATTAAAAGATAAAATAACAGGAACTGCGGCAATTTCCAACACTATACCTGCACAATTATTTAAACATGATTTGCTAAGTGAAGTATTAAATGTAAATGTAAATGCTAATTCAAAAACTGAGGCATTTGATGAGTTAACAGCTATTTTGCTTAAGGATGTTGTTGATGAGTCGTGTAAACACTATCTTAAAGCTGCTCAAGAGTTTAGTTTAGCAATGGAAGGGCCGCATATCCGTTATAATATTCAGCTAGCTAAAAATAATGATTACACTCATTGCGTTGATGAATATCAAGATGCTTATGAGGAATGGCAAGAGAAAGTTAAGACTCAAAACTTATTCAACTCAGGATGCGCTGATAAATGGCTGAATATTGCGGCTAATAATGGTCAGCGCAATATAAACCCTGTATCAAAAAAATTTATTCAGGATTGTTGTGAGATTTTAGAACAATATAATGATCCAAAAAACTTATTACATAAAAGGGTATTAATTCAGGCGGAGCGTAATAAGGGTTCACGTAGTTTGCTAAAACATAAATTGACTAAAGATGACTGGGTAGGTATCCGCCGACTGGATTATCGCTGGAGTTCTGCAAAAATAATTATCAATGATATTCGGGAGGGGTTAAATGCTAGTACCTGAAAAAAACCGTCTTGATTACGGTGTACAATTAACGCCTCCAGAAGGGTACGAGTTAGATTCAGCAATAGCAACAACCTACAGTTTGGATTTAAATGCACTACTTGCTGTACCTATAGCATTATGCTTTAGCGATACTCTGGATGGCGATATTAAAGGGGAGAAACTGGCATTGTTGGAAGCTATTAGCCAGCTTAAAGGTAAGCTCAAGGTTTTTTACCAAAAGGGGAATATTAGTTTCCCCGTACAATTTAATCGCTTGTTTACGTTGCTTGAACCTTGTTTACAGCCTGTCATCCCTAAAGAAGGGGCTTTTTCCTCCTTTCACCCTAAGTTATGGCTTTTGCGTTTTATTGAAACTGAACCCAAAATTAAGAAAAAACCAGAAATACTTTATAGATTAATCGTTTTGTCGCGTAATTTAACTTTTGATCGAAGTTGGGATATCGCTATCTCTTTAGATGGGGTGGTTGCTAAAAAAAATGAACACTCTTCTAATAATGAACAATTGTTAAGTTTTATTAAGGGGTTATTGGATGAAGATAAAACCTTCAAACCTGCCTCTGATATGAAGAGAGAACTGGCGCAATTAGTTTGGGAAGCTCCTGATAAATTTGCTGATATTAAAATATTAATGGGTGGCGGTGAAAAAGGTCGCCCAGTCGTTTTTGAACAGCAAAATAATAATGAATTGATGGTGGTTTCCCCTTTTCTTAAAAGTGGTGGGGGCGGTATTGGTGCATTGGACTGGCTAGCAGGGTTTGCTCCTAAAGGAAAAATGTATTTGTTTAGTCGTGCTGAAGAATTAAATGAGGTTGGCCAGGAAAAACTAAGTGATTGGGAATGCTATGCGATTAATAATGCTGTCGTTAATGGTGAGGAGTGTCATGAACTTGCTGATGCTAGTTTAGGTGAGGAGCAGAAAAAACAAAATCTTCACGCTAAAATAATTATTCAACAACAAGGTAATAAAGCATATTGGCATATAGGTTCTGCTAATGCGACGACAGCTGCTATGGGTGATACTGACCATGAAAATCCAAGAAATACTGAAATGATGGTTTCCATGAAGGGGCTTAATAGTCAGGTTGGTGGAAAGTTATTAAGGGAACAATGGATGCCAGAAAAAGGACCTCAGTTATTTGTTAAACATGAATTTCAAGCAATAAACAATGATGGGTTTAATGCGCTAAAAAAGACGTTAAGGGAAACGGTTCATCAGTTAATTAGCTATAAGTGGATATTAGAATGTAAGTTTGAGAAAGGTGATGCTTATAAATTAATCTTGAGTGTAGAAAAGTATTCGGCACTAGAAGAGGGTATAAGTGTAGATGTAAGACAACTTTCGGTACCAGGAAGCCGCACTTTGGATAATCGTATGATATGGGACATGGTTGAGTTGTCTAACATATCAGCACTGATACGAGTGGATGTTACAATTGAAAGAATGGGGGAACAGTTAAAAAAACGATTGGTGATTGAAGCCGATATAGCAATAGAAGGGGGAGATTTTCGACATGAAGAGATCATGAAATCTATATTAGATACGCCAGATAAAGTGCTTAATTATTTATTGTTACAATTAAACCATGATAAAAACCATTGGGAACCATCTGGTAAAAAAGGTGGAAAAAAGCAAAGGAAACATTTTTCTTCAGAAAGTCCAATTTTTGAGCAGTTATTAGAGGCATCATCTCGTCATCCCAATGTGTTGAAGCGTATTGATAGTTCATTGCAGCGTTTAAAAAAAGCTAAAGTAAATATTCCAACAGAGTTTTCTGATTTGTGGAAGCACTTTGCAAAGGAAGTTAAATAGCTATGGAGGTTATTAATCAATTAAATGAGACTTTGGAAACATTAAAGGATTTTCAAAGTTCAACAGTTACCGCCATCATAAATAATTTTAACAATGGAACTCAGCGAATTTTGGTGGCTGATGAAGTAGGTTTGGGCAAAACAATTGTTGCGAAAGGTGTTATTGCAGAGCTTTTAAAAGATAGAATATTGAATCAAACGAAAACGAAAAAGGGACAGAAAAGGCCATTCCGAGTGACGTATATTTGCTCAAACCTAACGTTGGCTAATGAAAACCGTAAAAAACTTGTTATGTTTAATGATGAGAAGGATCAAGATAAGTATGTGCAAGAGCCAACTTTTTCTCGTTTGCTTGAAACTGCGTTAGAAAAGACGAATTTAAAAGATAAAGGGCACGTGTTAGAGCTTTGCTCATTAACACCATCAACTTCATTTAATTTGTCAAATGGGGATGGGAATTGGCAAGAGCGATTAATCGTACTTCTGGCTTTATTAAAAGATCCTGAGTTAGCTACTAAGAAGGTAAAGTTACGAAATTTCTGGCGTGGTCGAATTAAAAAAATAACGTGGTGGAATCAGCAAGCGGATAAAGATTTTTTAGAAAATAGAGGTTTTCATGAAAATGTCTTAAAAGAGTTTCATCGATTATTGAGTACTACGGTTAGTGATAAAGCTCAGGAACAATGTGAACTGGATTTTAGTGGTAGCTGGAAAGAACTTATACAAGAGTCTTTGAATGGTGTTCTAAAATTTAAGCATCCATATCGTGTGCGCTCATTTTTGCGTATTTTTATGGCCAGAGCTTGTGCAAAAAACATTACATCTGATCTTTTTATATTGGATGAATTTCAGCGGTTTAAGGCATTACTAGATACTCAGGATGAAGGTGATGATTCAATAATTGCAAGGGAAGTTTTTAATAATAAATCTCAAACTAAAATATTGTTATTGTCAGCAACCCCTTTTAAAGCAATTTCACTGACTGAGGATGATGAATGCGGTAATGCACATAGTGATGAGTTTGATTTCTTATTAAATTTTCTTAGCAATTCTGATAAACCGATGATAGAGGAGTGTAAAGAGCACCGTAGATCTATCCAGCAGCAAATATTAGCATTAAGAAATGAAAACTTTAGTTTAGATTCTCTTAATAATGAACATAAAGTTGCTATTGAAAAACAATTAATAAAATATATCTGTCGAACAGAGCGATTACAGCTTTGTGAAGATTATGAAGGTTTATTCGAATCAGATACTAAAGTATCGGCAAGTGATTTTTCAAAAGAAGAAATAGAAGTTTTTAAAGTACTTGATCAGCTAGGTCAAGGATTACAAACTGTCTGTAAAGGACATCCGTCAGGGTATCTAATGGAGTTTTATAAAGCGGCACCCTGGCCATTATCGTTTTTAAGTGGATATCAGTTTAAATTACAGCTTGATAAATATAAAGAGGAGGACCCAGTAAAAAAAATATTAGCTCAATCTTCAAATGCATGGGTTTCAGGAGCTGATATTAAAGAATACAAGCTTAGTTTAGCTGATGCTCCTCATGCAAAAACGCGTGCATTAATTAGGAAATTATTTAAAACTCGAAGTGAAGAATTGTTATGGGTACCTCCCTCGCTACCACATTATCCTCTAGTGGGTAGCTTTGAAGGGCAACAAGACTTTAGTAAAACATTATTGTTTTCATCTTGGGCAATTGTACCTCGTGCATTAAGCGGTCTGATCTCTTATGAGGCAGAGCGTCGCGTGTTATTGAATAGACGAAATGTAGATAAATCTTACTATAAAACTATAAAGCATAGCCCTCGTATTAAATTTGATGCAAAATCAAGTATGGTTGGGTGGTCTTTAGTTTATCCATCTCAAGTGTTGAGAGAGGTGAATCTAAATGAAAATACAAAATTACCTTCATTAGATGATCTTCTTAAGCAGCGTATAAAGGTATTTAAAAAATATTTACAGAAATTAAGTTGTTATCAGGAAGGTGCTCGCTCTGGGGATCGTTGGTTTGCTTTGGCTCCTATGTTGCTGGATTTAAAAAGTGAGTATAATGATTACCTTGAAAAGTGGCTTGATTGGCAGGAATTTGTTTTAGATAGTAACGACTATAAAGGTCGGCAGGCTCAATTTACATTGCTACGTACATATCTAGATGATGATGCGTTAAGGTTGGGACCAATGCCAAGTAATTTGGCTGAATATCTCGCTTACTTATCCGTTTCTGGTCCTGCTGTAGCGATTGCTCGAACATGGCATCGTAACTTTCCTAAGGAAAAGGAAGAAAATGTTACTTTTGCAGCTACGGAGGTAGCTTTTTCAGTCGTATCAATGTTCAATAAACCCGAATCAGAAAATATACTGGATAAGCGATATAAAAAATTAAAATATTTTCAAGCTATTGTTCATTACTGTGCTGATGGTGACTTTCAGGCTGTAATCGATGAATATGGACATTTACTTCAAGATTCAGGGTTACCGATGTATTCAACCCTTAAAGGTTCAAAGTATACGGCTACCTCAAGATTGGTTGCTGTTATGAGTTTTATGACTACTAATGTTGCCTGTCAGTTTAGTAGGCATAGAAAAGAAAGTAGTGATGACCTCACTATAAAAGCTGGGAAAGATAATAATCAACATACATTGCGATGTCATTATGCCGTTCCATTAGGCAATCAAAAAATTTCAAATGAGCAAGATATGCAACGGATTAGTAATGTTCGAGATGCCTTTAATTCACCTTTTAGGCCATTCATGTTAAATTCTACATCTATTGGACAAGAGGGGCTTGATTTTCATTGGTACTGTCATAATGTTGTACATTGGAACTTACCTGGCAATCCCATTGATATTGAGCAGCGGGAAGGAAGAGTTAATCGTTATAAATCACTGGTAGTTAGAAAACGCCTTGCGGAGGGGTATAAGCAGGAAGTTGTGTATAATGGCAATGATTATTGGAGCCAGCTTTTTGACAAAGTTGATGCTATTACGAAAAAAGAGGGGCGCAATAGTGATTTAGTTCCTTATTGGCATATACCAAATGGATCTACAAAAATTGAACGGTTTATACCATTGTTACCGATGAGCAAAGATGTTTCTAAACTTAATTATATGTTGAAAATTTTGGTTATTTATCGTTTGGCTTTTGGTCAGGCTAGACAGGAAGAGCTTTTTGAAAATTTGTTAAGTAGATCATTTTCACCTGATGATATTAAATTGATCAACCAAAATTTGGTTATAAATCTATCGCCGCTGATGCATACTGAAAAGAAGTAGATGTTATTTATGATAGTAAAGCAACATTGAAGCTATACATCTGAGCCTATTTTATGTCGATTTCCACTAGTTTTTTGATCAGTTGGCGATTTAAAATTCAACAGAAAAAACAAATAGAACAATGTGGCGTTTCATTTTTAAAACCGACTCCTGTGTCATTCAGTGCCCAATATTGTCCACTATTTTTATTATGTGTTTTAAAAACAATGAGATAAAAAATTTACTTGATACAGGTGCGTATTGTATTCTAAAGAAACTGGAAAAATTTGCATGCTGATTAACAGGTCTGAGGTATAAGTATTGAGAGGAATATGCATTTGATTGATATTAAAGTTTTTTCTATTTTTTACCACCTACACCAGTCCTGTTCTTGTGCGACTGACGTAGATGGTAAAGGGCAGACAAAAAGATAAAATTTTATACACAGGTCTGTAGAAGTGCCTATTTGGGGAATCTTTATTTGCTCTTACTTGATTTTAAGTATTTTTAAAGATTAAAATTCAGCGCTAAACCCAATAGAACGATGGGAATCTTCATTTTTAAAACCAACTTCGGTTTTAAGTTCCTGTATAAATAACTCAACATTATCTAATTCACCCATCACAGTGAGTTTTCTTTTGACCGCAGCAAAGTCACCTGGTGTTAAAAATTCTAATGCTGATAACTGCTTTTTAAGTGCCCCTTTCTTACGAGAAGAAAGGGATGTAATAGCATCCCCTAAAAAACCTTTCAACAATTTCCATGCTTGTTCTGTTTTAAGATAAGTAAATTCCAGTTTAAAATCAAAACGTCTAAGGGCGGCAGCATCCAAATCATTCATTAGATTAGTGGAGCAAATAAAAATACCTTTAAAGTTTTCCATCTGAACCAGCAACTCATTAACTTGCGTGGTTTCCCAGCTATGTCGACTGTTTTTTCTATCACGTAAAAAACTATCGGCTTCATCAAGCAATAACAAGCCTTTTTCCTGAGTGGCTTGTTCAAACATTTTAGCTATGTTTTTTTCAGTATTACCCACATAGCAATCGATAATGTCTGAAGCCCGTTTTGCTATCAAGGGTATATCAAGATATTCAGCCAAGTATTTTGCATAAGCACTTTTGCCTGTCCCTGGTGCGCCATAAAAACAAAGTCGTCCTTCACCTGAGCGTTTCAGCCCTTTGGCAATTTTATCGAGTGGCGCTTGTGTATTAATTAAAGCAGGATCATAAAAACCAGTAGGGGAGGGATTAACCGCCTTATACTGATGTCCCATAGCTTTTAAAGAGTTAGCAATAATATCCTCAAGACCCTTTTCGATTAACTCAGGCTTAGTTTCACCTATAATTTCATTAACGCGAGCCGCTCGGTTAATGACCGCAGGAGGTAAATGTTCTAAATGTGATATTCGCTCAATCCATTCTGTACTAACGACAGTGCCTTTAAGGGATTCTGTGATCATCTGTTTTCTAATAGAATGCGTTGGAACAGGTAGCTCAAATACTAAGTCAAAACGGCGTAAGAAGGCTTCATCTATATTACCGATATCATTAGATAACCAAAAAGTAGGTACGGCATTATTTTCTAATAACTGATTAAGCCAGCCTTTATTTGATGGTGCTTTTCTGCGACTATTACTCATCAGTTGAGCAAATGCATTTGTTTGAAATAAGTCTTCAATTTCATCAAATAACAGACATTGCTGTTGACCTTTTTCTAATAGTTTTTGCGCTAACTGACAGGCAGTAACACGCTCTTTACCCGTTAAAATATCTCCTTCAGCATCTTCTACACTGATTTCGTACAATGTTATGTTTAGCGCTTCAGCCAAGGTGCGTACCCATTGTGTCTTACCCGTACCAGGTGAACCATAAATTAAAATATTAGCCCCCCGTATTTTTTTATCGCACACCGTTTTCAGATAAGCAGACAATCGAGAATAATCCTTCTCAATATGACTAAAATGCTTAGGTGTTAAAGCAGCTGCAGGTGCGGGAATAATATAAGCAGAGAATAATGACTCAATGCTTTGTTGAGGGCTGTCTAAAGCACTGCAAAAACCTGATAGAAGATCAAACTTTCTGTCTATATTAGTTGCTGAAGTATCAACTTTTAATAAGCCAGACTGGTGTAATAAACCTTGCTTTTTCAACGTTTCAATAATGATTTTCTCAGGAATACCAAGAATACGGGCTAAATAGGAATAAAAAATACGGTTACTGAGCTGACCAAAAAAGTCATAGCAGTTACCGTAATCAGGATCTAATTCAATTAGGGTAGCAAATAGCATGATTTCTGTTTCAATGGCATTCAGACCAAAATGCTGGTTAATTTGTTTTAGATTGGTAAACAAAGCACCTTGACGAATAATGGATGTTTCTAAAATTTTCTGAGAACGGCTTTTAATTCTTTTATAACGAATAGAAGGTTTTACATCTTCCAATTCATCCTCTTTAAAACCCAGTAATTGGAATGTTTCATCTTGATTGAATCGTTCCCCAGCAAGCTTTTTGGCACCGCGACAAAACAACAGGCTACGACTAAGCCAAAATTGTTTTAATTGATCAATGCAAAGATCATCCTCAGAAAAACCATATTGATTCTCGTTAGCTAGGGGCAAATCTAATACTTTTGGGGGTAATGACGGCTGCGTAGTCATAATAAATCTCCAATAATGTAAAAAGGATGGCTTATTATGGAGTAACTATGCGACAAATTACGCCTTTTTTTGGGTTAAGTGACAAAATTCTAGTGAATTAAACAATAGGTTAAGTATATAAAATATGCACTGAATTCCTCCAAAATTTATGTGTAGTAAAATTGTCACAACGATAAAATAGAGGTTATGTGCTTTGTAGTGCTTTCAATGCAATATGTAATTTGACAAGAACTGCAAGTCATTGAAAATAATAATGTTTATATTTTTGTTGTGTGATTCATAACCCCGAGGTCCCAGGTTCGATCCCCGGTATCGCCACCATTATAACTCTTTGATAGTTATAATAAATCAACCCAATGCCATCGGTTGAATGCTTGTAAACTTTTGTTGCAGTACGCATCAAAGTACGCATTTATACATTTTTAAATGTGCGTACTTTTGCTTAAACTGTAAAAAGAGGACAACGCAATGTCTTATATTCGCACATTACCTAACGGTAAATATCGCGCAGAAATCCGAAAAAAACAAACCTCCATTCAAAATAAAACTTTTGTTAATAAGTCTGATGCTGAGCAATGGGCTAAAGATTTTGAAAGAAAGATTGAAACAATTCTAAGTGTTAAACCCAAGAAGCTTAAAAAGTTATCGCCTGATAAAGTTGAAGAACTAGGTGGTATGGTTTTATTTCAAAAATTAGGTGTTGAAATTACTTTTTTAACATTTAAAAGCTTGGTTAATGAATACATACGGCAATGGACTGGCAAAGATGAAAACATGCTAAGGCGTGCTGAGTTTTGGCTAAATGTTTTCAACGACAAACCTGTTAAGAGTATTAAACCTAACCATATAGAAAAAGTATTAGAACAATATGCTTCTGGCACTGTTAATGGTTATGGATCAGATAAGCCAAAATCAAATAATACACTTCTAAGAATGAAATCTGTTTTATCTAGTATTTTTATTTATGGAATTGATAAAAAGTATCTTGAAAAAAATCCAGCAGATAAAGTCCGTATCAAAGCTCAACAAAATTTAATTGAGCGATTTTTAAGTGATGTTGAAAGAGATAGTTTGTTAAATGCATGCAAAGAATCAACATGGGACAAAATGCATTTATTAATATTGTTAGCGATTACAACAGGTATGAGAAAGAGCGAGTTATTAAACTTGCGTTGGAATGATATTGATTTTGAAAAAGGACTGGCAACTTTAGGAGATACAAAGAATGGTAGTCCTCGTATTAATCCAATACCTTCGTTTGTACTGGATGAAATGAAACAATATAGGCAGATTGGAATGGGGTTGATATTTGTTAGTCCTAACAATATAGAAAAGCCATTTGATTTTCGTAAGCAATGGGATAAAGTCAGAGAAAAGGCGGATATTACTAATTTTAGATTCCATGACCTAAGACATACAGCTGCAAGCTATTTAGTTATGGCTGGCGCGACTTTACACGAAGCAGGGCAGATTCTAGGTCATAAAAGTGAGCAAACGACTAAACGCTATGCCCATCTAAGTACTGGGCATAAGTCTGAATTATCTGAGAGGGTGATGGATAAAGTTTTTAACGGATAGAATAAGTTAAATATAAAAATTGATGTTTAATATTTATTAAAACCAAGATGAATGCTTTTATCTTGGTTTTATTATTTTAATGATAGCGTATGTTCGAAGGGATGGTTATGGATTTTGATGATTACATTAATGAACAAAAAGATCATATTTTAAAAAAGGATTGCTGGAGCATTACTGATGCCAGTTTTTTATTAACTAATTTTGAAGTTGAATTAATTATTAATGGCAAAATTGATACACAAGATAGATATGCAAAAGAATTAATCGAAGCAGGCATTAAAGCTAAAGTACTAAGACCTGATTATGACGGCACTCACTTTAAGCCTAAAACTATCATTAAATGGGCAATAGAAAAGGGTCTTTTAAGGGAGGGGGCTTTTTCAAGTTTTCTTGAAAAGAATAATGAAAAAGACGTCGTTGTCGAGATTAAAGAGAGTTTTAGTTCAAATACTGAACATGATGCGATTAGAAAACATATTGAGATGGTCAAGAGAGACTTTCCAGGCGTAACTTCAAAACAAATTGTTAGCCACTGTTTTGAGGGGTTTAAAGAAAACACTAGAAAAAAAACTTTAATTAAACAAATTTGTTCTGAAGTAGGGATTGAAAAAGACGAAAAAAGTGGGAGGCTTTCAAAAGAATCTAAAGACTATATACAATCAGCGCCAAAATTTTAACTATTCAAACGGCAAGAAGTGCGGGGAGGATATGAAAATAAATTGTTTAATTATCAGTCTCTTATGAAATTAAATCCCTACCATATAAACCTACCCAACTTACCCATTTTGTATGGGTAAAATTCATTTTAGTAATCTATAGCCAAGTCAGTTCGATACTAAGTCGGACTTTTTAAAACTCCATAAAAGGAATGGCTATGTCAGAAGAAATACTATCAACAACATTAACCGCTGTATGTACACCCAGTACATTAGCTCAAGAAAACTCTAATCTATTCACAGAAGGCCAAATTAACTGGCTAATCAAAACGCGCCATAAAAACGGCTTAGCTGAAACAGGTGCAATTCTAAAAATTTCCCGAAAAATCTATATAAATAAATCCATTTTCTTTGAATGGTTTATGCAGCAAAAAGCAGCATAAATTCAGGGTACGGGATGGCTTATCCCGTGCAATCCAAGAAGTAACAAGGCTTTCAATAAAAAGTACGCACAAAAGTACGCACAAAATGTGTTCAACCGATGGCAAACCGAATAAACGCAAAGTGTGGAAAGCAGTAAAGAATAGGTTATTTATGAATAGAAAAAATAAAGCTTCATTTAAAGATGAGGTAATCAAAAAAGACAATGCTATTTTACCACGGTTTTGTTCAGGATTTGGGTGTTAATCAGCGTGCAAAACTTACCAGGGTTCTGGGGTAAACAGCGTTGAAAAGTTTCCACCCCAGATTGTATAAAATCCGATATTTTATCGGAGCATCCTGGAGTGTTAAAAATGGATATTATTGCGGAAGTCAGAAGGCGACATCTTGTGAGTGGAGAGTCGATTAGTTCAATTGCTCGTTCTCTTAAAATCTCTCGCCCTACGGTTAGAAAACATTTATCAACAGAAGTCGAGCCTGTTTATAATCGTGAACATCAACCCGAACCGAAACTGGGTTCATTCAAAGCAATACTGGAAAAATGGCTCGAAGTTGATATCAAGCTACCCAAAAATCAACGCCGTACTGCACAGCGATTATTTGAAGGATTACTTGATGAAGGCTATACAGGAGCCTATGACAGCATTCAGCGGTTTGTTAAACAATGGAAGGTTGATAACAAAAAGTCACCGACTAGTAAACAAGCTTTCATACCGTTAGCTTTTCCACCAGGTGAAGTGTGTCAGTTTGACTGGAGTGGAGACTGTTGATATAGGCGGTAGAGAGCTTAAAATTAAAGTGGCTCATTTTCGTTTAGCCTACAGTCGAAAAATGTTTGTTGTTGCTTATCCTCGTGAGACACAGGAAATGCTACTAGATGCCCATAATAAAGCTTTTGAGTTTTATGGTGGCGTTCCATTACAAATGGTTTATGACAACTTGAAAACAGTGGTTGATACGGTTTTTGTAGGAAAAGAGAGAAAGTTTAATCGCCGATTCATGGCCTTGGCTAATCATTATCTATTTGAACCTGTTGCTTGTACGCCAGCCGCTGGGTGGGAAAAAGGTCAGGTAGAAAACCAAGTCGGTAATGTCAGGGAATGGCTGTTTACTCCCCGTGCTAAATTCGATTCCTTTGGTGATTTAAACAGTTGGTTAGAAAAACGCTGTAATGAGCTTTCCAGCAGAAAGCATCCCACATTAACATCACAAACTATCAATGAATGCTTTCAGAAAGAACAACCGTTACTGCGTAAAATCACCACCTCTTTTGCTGGCTATATAGAACACTTTTTAAAAGTGAGTCCAACATGCCTCGTTAGACACGATAGGGTTTTGTATAGTGTCCCTGCAAAATGGGTAGGTCAGATTGTCTCTGTTAGAGTCATGGCTTATTCACTCAGTATGGTTGCAAAAGGCGAGATAATTGCAGAGCATCAGCGCTGTTTTAGTCGTGACAAAATCATCTGTAACCCTTGGCATTATCTTTCAGTCTTAGAAAAGAAACCAGGGGCTTTACGTCACGGCATTCCTTTTCAAAACTGGGATTTACCTGAATCCATACAGCAAGTCAGAAAACAACTTTCAAAACAGGATAAAGGCGATAGAGCCTTTGTTGATTGTCTGTTACTAGCAAAAGAGGTTGGACTTGATGCCTTTGAAACCGCCTGTGAGCTCACGCTAGAGGTCGGTGTTGTTACGGGTAGTATTGTTCTCAATGAGATGAGGCGCTTAACTGAACCCACTCAGCCTAAAGAATTAAACGCCTGTCATCACTTGAAACTAAATGATGAGCCAAAGGCTGACTTCCAGCGCTATGATCACTTACTGGGAGCAGACAATGTCCATTGATTTGCTCACTCAATTAAAAGACCTGCGTCTCTATGGAATGGCAGAAACATGGGCTGAAATTAAAGCGGAATCCCCTCAAAGAAAAAAAGACATTTCACCAGAACAATTATTGAGTCAGCTGGTGAATGCCGAAGTAACAGACCGCTATGCACGTAGTTTACGATATCAATTAAAGGTTGCTAAGTTTCCTATTCACCGTGACTTAGTTGACTTTAAATGGGGAGAAACACCGCTTTCAAAACAGCAAATAGAACAACTGGCAACCGCAAAATTCATGGATGATGCACACAACCTCATTCTTGTTGGCGGCACAGGAACAGGTAAAACCCATCTTGCCACAGCATTAGGTGTCGCCGCGGTTCATCATGAAAAACGAGTGCGTTTTTTTAATGCGGTTGATTTAGTGAATCTGCTCGAACTGGAAAAACAGCAGGATAAAACAGGCGCACTGGCAAGAAAACTCATCCAAATGGATGCAGTGATCCTAGATGAACTGGGTTATCTACCATTCCCAAAGTCTGGTGGAGCATTACTATTTCATCTCATCAGCCAGCTCTATGAACGTACATCACTCATAATCACAACCAACTTAAAGTTCAGTGAATGGGTGCAGGTTTTTGGTGACGAAAAGATGACAGCTGCGCTTCTGGATCGAATTACCCATCATTGTGACATTATTGAAACAGGGAACGATTCTTACCGATTTAAGCATAGAAAATCAGGATTAAAAACTGAATAACCTACTAAACCATGTGGAAACTTTTGGATGCTGACAGGTGGAAACTTTTCAACGCTGATTGACATTTAGAGCAACAAATAATGATATGTCGGACCTTAAAGATAGTGTGGAAAAGGCATTGTCGGCGTATAGAGAAAATCGTCCAATTAATTTGTATTCTACAATAATGGATTCCTACAAAGAACAGACTCTATCGCTGATTCATGCGGAACTTAACCCAGATAAATTTGAATTTTTATTAAAATGGTACTTTGAAAGAATTGGTGCATCAAGTGTACATATTCCACCAAAAAATGAACGAGATAAAAAAGGCGATTCAGATATAGTTGCAGTTTTTGAGTCAATAAAAACTATAATTTATGTTCAAGCAAAATTCCATCGACTTGAAACATCGGATTGGGCAGCGAAACAAATTCTTGAGTATAAAAATAATAAGGATTCAATGGATGATGGTTATTCTAAAATAGGCTGGGTCGTTTCTACATCAGATAGGTTTTCTCAAAAGTGCATAGATTTAGCAAAAGAGAATAAGATTGCTTTATTTAATGGTTTAGAAATTGTAGAGATGTTTATTAGTGCTGGGTTTGAGGGGCTTGATAAGGCTTTATGATATATAAAACCAGAGTGTTTGAGCCAGCTAAAAAGATAAAGGTTTTACCTCAGGTATGTAACACAAAAATAACAATCCAAGATTGTTCTGGTCTAATGAAACAGGACACTTTAATGAGAAATAATAGCTAAGTATCGGCGTTTCAATCTTTCCAGATGACTCCACGAATATTACACAACTTCTCAAGTATGCTGACCTAGCGATGTATAGTGCTAAAGAAAATAAAATACATGTTAGTTTTTTCGATAAAGAATCAATGTTGGATGTTGATTAAAAAACCTAAGTAACTTCTTGCATAAACGCTTGAAAAAATAATTTAGGCGACAACTACCTTGAAAAACACCGTAACTGAATCAATATAATCATATATATTGATAGTTTTATCTAAGCCAAATTTAGAAGGCGTAAAGTTTGCTGGTACAAACTCAGAAACATCAATTTGATTTTTGAAGCAAATATTATGGAGTACGCCATAGGGATAATACCAATAAGGGATAGATGCCTTTTTGGCATCTAGACTTAATTTGATACCAATTCTTGAAGGCGCATATTTTGAAATTAAATTTTGAAAGGTAGTTTCATACCAATCCATTAGTTCAGATATATCAGAAGCCGCATTGATAGTTACTTTTTGTTTCTCAACAAATATAGGGGTATCTTGGGTACCCTCCAAAATTGTGTATCTGAAACCATTTTTTTCTAGGCTTATCCCTAATACAGACATTCATTCTCCATTTTTTATATATGGTAGTGCTAACCAATTAAGTATTGTCCTGATAGATATATAATACACCCTAACACTTAATGCATGTCAACGATGCAGTTTCAATCCAGCAACTCTAAACGGGATAACATGCTTTTATACAAGATAAATGTATACGAATTAAGATTAACAGAATATTCAAATGCCAGCTATTGACTGACTATTGCCTATCTACTTATGAAATACTAGAGTTGAAAAGTTAGTTGTTCAAAGGGTTCTGCCTTTTCCTTCACAAACCTTTAAATAGCAAAATGTAAAACCCTATAAGTTTGTAACAATAAGAATTACGAAAAATGAGGTATTGCAAGACCAGTCCCCATTCTTTGTTATTTACTATCTATATTGGTCGGTTTACGCAACATTTATGACTGGTTTATTTGGTTACCTGGAAGCTACTGACGAGCCTACAATTACTGAAACCGAAAAAGGTGGTTTTATTTAATCATAATGATTTAAAACTCTGTACGTCAATCAGTATTGAGTGTTTTCTTTGAATCGACCACTCCTCGAACATAACAGGTAAACTGGGTTGGTTTTGTATCAACGTTTTTTCTATATAAAATCGGCTACATAGAAAATTATGCATCTGTATAATTAAAAAAATTGTTAAAATTATATGGAGTTGATTTATGCACTTTATTGTTTTTTTTGTAGTTCTTATTTCTTTAATTATATTTAAAGATAATAACCCTGTTCTTGCTGAAAATATCGGTATAGGAATAATTCTTATTATATTATCTATTCCTTTGTCGATAGTTATATACGTTATTCATGTCGATAAAACTACAAAAAAACACCTAGCTTCTCAAAGAGAATATATAAAATCATTCTGCAATAACAATAAAGACTACTTGGGTCGACAAAGGAACTTTCTAATACAACTTGATCACTTAGGAGAGAAGTTTTATGGTAAATGGAATAGAGAGGTAATCGATTTTTTTAACAAAAAGATAAAGCCATCCTCAAATGGTTTATTTTCAAAAGGTATTGTGATTGGAAAAGATATAATTCCAATGGAGGAAATAACGTCAATAATAAATGCCGTAGCTAAAGATGCAGAGGAGCAAGATTCAAGAGATTATATGACCTTTGACAGTAGTATGAATGGTCTGGATTATGAATATTTTTGCGCAAATATCCTACAAGAATTGGGATGGAATGCAAAGGTTTCAAAAGCAAGTGGAGATCAAGGGGCTGATATAGTTGCTACAAAAATCAACATTCCATCTATTGCCATTCAATGCAAGAAATATTCTAAACCTGTTGGTAACAAAGCAGTTCAAGAGGTAATAAGCGGTCAGGTCTTCTACAAAACCAAAAAAGCAGTAGTGGTTACCAACAACTCATACACTAAATCAGCAAAAGAACTAGCAAAATCATCAGGTGTATTGTTACTTCATCACTCTGATTTGCCAAAATTGGAAGATATATTATAAAGTCTCATTTCTGTTTTAATGTAAAAAAATATGTTAATAAATTGGCTATTTATTGTGTTAACACAGTTATCGACTTGTTTGGCCGAGGTTAATATTTAAGGTTTTTCAATTCGATTACAATCACTCATTCAAATACAACTCAGCCATATCATCCAGCTTAGCCTTAACCTCTTTCCACTGTGGCATAACCTGAGTCAATAACCGCCAAAACCGCTCACTATGGTTATGCTCAGCAATATGACAAAGCTCATGCAATATCACATAGTCAATACACTCTTTAGGTGCTTTTACCAAATGAGGATTAAGCATTAACAAGCCTTTGCTCGAACAGCTTCCCCATTGTTTTTTCATGGTTAAAATGCGAAACGAGGGTTTACCCGATACCCAGGTGGTTTTGGGTAACATAAGATTTAATCGCTCATGAAAAATAATCTCAGCACGGTATTGATACCATTGATTAATTAACGCTTTTACAGTCTGGGCTTTTTTTTCATTATCCTGTCGTAAAGTAACGGCCAGTTTTCCTCGAAATAATTTAGCATTGGCTATAGCAGTAGAATCTATCAGAACCTTCAACATATACCGCCGCCCTAGATAAAACTGAGTTTCACCACTTACGTATTTTCGCGTTAAAACATGTTCATGTTGAGCACTTAAGGCAGAGATGTGTTGCCAGACCCAACGTGATTTTTTAAGCATAGCTGTTTGAATAGCCTCGCTAGTGGTATCAAAAGGAACAGTTGCCACCACCCGTTGATCAGGGTGTACTTTAATGGTGACTTTACTGGCTGTTTTCGTATCAGCTGTTTTACGAATGACATCATAATGAATAACTTCATCACCATAGGCAATTAAACCACGCTCATGCGTAGCAGTTTTTATCTTGCTCACGCTCTTGCAATACCAAGACGGGTAATTTGCAATACCTCTTGAATAAAGCGCTGAGCATTTTCAATGCCTAAATCGCCAAATAACATCGGTAATAATTTCATGCTAATGGTATTTTCAATTTCCGCAGGATTGATAGAAAACTCGGCTACTGCTGTTTTAACAATCTCATCAATATTAAAAGCATATTCAGTCAGCTTGTCATCATCCAGTTCAGCAGCATTGAGCAACTCTGTTTCAAACAGATGCTTAAATAAACCAAAATAAGCCTGTGCATGTTTATTATCAGCAAAAGCATCAGGCATTCCAGCAACTTGTCGTGACTTTACTTCCTGCTCGAAGTTAGCAAATAAAATATATTGTTTAACAGGAGCATCAAACATCGCCTTAGTATCGGCAATCGCTTTCTTCAATAAGTTGGAAAAATACTCCTGTGCATAAGGATCATCAGCCAAATCTTGCTTGATCATCTTGGTAATGCGGCCTGTAATCTTATCTGTTTGATTCCGTGCTTCATCATCAGATAACTCGGTGGGTTTAACATCTTTACCCAGGTTACCTACTAAATAAGCACCTTCCGCTTCTTTTATCTCCACACCACCAATATGCTTATCCAGTAACTGGCGGATATCTTCCTCATACTCATCATAATTAATGGTTTCATCCGCATCTTCACGCACTTGTTTGCGTAGATTGATAAACATTTTCAGAGTGTCTTTATAATGTTGGCGTTTATTCTCAAAACTTTTATCACTAAAGTAACTGGCTGATTGCAATGCGACCTTCATACAGTTAGTAAAAGCGGTAAGTGATGAATAAAATTCATCCCGTTTTTTAAGATGCCTATCCACCCATTGATTCTCAATCCCCCGCCTTGGCAAGGAGGGGTTAGGGGAGGTTTTATTAAAAAAAATGTCTTCTTCCCCAAGAGCTAGCAAGGTGATTGCCTCCATCTTAGGGCTTAAAGCTTGTCGTAATGCCGCTGAATCTTGTTTATTTTTAACCTCAGAAAAATTCGCCCAAAGTGAGCTATAAAGCCCAGGCAGTTTTTTGTATTCAGTCTCCATACTGTTATACAAACCTTTAATATCATCGGTATCAAAGCTACCTTGAGTGCGTTCAGCCAAGTCTTGATATTTCTCGATGGTAGTATCTAGTTCTTTTAATATGCCCCGATAATCAATCAAATAACCAAATTTTTTTTTCTTATGCAAACGGTTTACCCGTGCAATAGCTTGAATCAGGTTATGATCTTTAAGCGGCTTATCAATGTATAACACCGTGTTTTTAGGCTCATCAAACCCCGTTAGCAGTTTATCCACCACAATCATAATATCTGGGCCATCATCCCGGCTAAAATCATTAATAATCGCTTTAGTATATTTCTTTTCATCGGTGTTCCCGACATGCGATTGCCACCAGTTCTGTATAAAATCCTTACTCTCTTGATCGACTATCTGATGACCTTCACGGGTATCGGGTGAAGACATGGCAACAACAGAAGTGACTTTGCCGATATGATCCAAAGCTAACTTGTAGTTAACGGCAGAGGCTTTAGAATCACATGCCAGTTGGCCTTTTAAACCTTGCTGTTTAAAATTCTGAAAATGATCAGAAATATCATGGGCAATTAACTCAATACGCCCCTCGGTTTGATAAATTTGCCCTTTTTGTGAGAATTTCTTTTTTAGATCAACTTTTTGCTGTTCAGTCAGCGCAGAGGTCATACGATCAAACCAGGCATCAATGGCTTTATCATTCACATTAAGATCAGGGATGCGCTCTTCATACAACAGAGGCGTAACGGTTTTATCCTCAACCGCTTGCTGCATGGTGTAAGAATGAATAATCGAACCAAACTTATTCTGGGTTTTATCCTCTTTTAATAAAGGCGTACCCGTAAAAGCAATAAACGCCGCTTTTGGTAGCATTTGTTGCATTCTGATATTATTTTCACCATTCTGGCTACGATGACCTTCATCAACCAACACCAAAATATTAGGGCTATCGTTAAAACATTGTTTATCTTTAAGCGCAGAACCAAATTTATTAATGATTGAGAAAATAACCCGCTCATTCCCTTTACCAATCTGCTCGGCTAAACGCTTGCCAGAGGTTGCCATCGCTTCTTTTTGATCACGACTTGTTAATACCCCCCCAGAAGCAAAAGTACGGCTAAGCTGGTCTTCTAAATCAACACGGTCAGTGACAATGATCACTCGACATTGCTTTAATTCATCCAGCCAAATAAGTGCCTTCGACAAAAAAACCATAGTAAATGACTTACCACTACCCGTGGTATGCCAGATAACACCACCTTCACGCGCACCTTGGTCATCAAAATTAGACACACGTTCTATCAACGCTTTAATCCCAAAAAACTGCTGATATCTGGCAATAATTTTACCTGCTTTTTTATCGAAGATAGTAAACAGGCGAGCCATATCTAACAATCGGTCAGGGCGTAATAAACTAATTAATAAACGATCCTGATCGGTAACGGTTAATGCGCCTTCAGCAAGCATGGCTAAATAGTCAATTTTTGACTTTGCAGGTCGATGATTAAAAATAGCATCAAGTTGACTATCTGTTAAAAGCTGATTTTTTAAGCGAGTACATTCCACCTCTGGAATAAGCTCTTCTTTCCAATTAGCCCAGAATTTTTCAGGGGAGCCACAAGTAGCATACAAACCATCATGACCATTAATAGAAAGCAATAATTGGCTATAAGCAAACAAATGAGGGATTTCAGCTTGCCCTTGATTACGGATTTGTTGAGAAACACCTGATTGAATGGTCAATTTACCTTCTTTATCAGAATCAGGACGTTTTGCTTCAATCACCACCCAAGGCAAACCATTTACAAAGCAGACAATATCAGGAATGCGATTACCCGTTGCTTGGCTGTTTTCAATAACCATTTCTTCGGTAAAATGAAAGTGGTTTAACTCCAGCTGTTGCCAATCAATTAACTGAATAGTCGGACTGGCTTTTTTGCCATCAATAAACTCAGTCACGCTAACACCATAGATCATGGCGTTATAAAGTTTCTCATTCGCTCCTTGTAAACCTTCATTCATGGCAGGACTGAGTTCATGAATAATCTTATCAATGGCTGTCACTGATAAAGCGTATTGTTTACCTGCAAATGGGAACTGCTGCTTACCAAGAAACTCCCGAAGAATCGAGACCAGCATCACCTGATTTGTATTTCCCCGTAGTGCCATGCATTGCTCAGGCGGAATAAACTGATAACCCAGAGTCGTCAATAGAGTTAATGCAGGGATCTTTGCGCTGAATTCTTCTTTAAAGTCAGGTACAGTCACTTTATTCGCTCCCTAAAATTAATTGTCTTTCACGTTCAAGTTCTTTACGCAGCTCTTCTTCCGTAGGCAAATAGGGTAAATACTTAGATGCAAATAATTGTTTACCATCAGCAAGCACTGAATACTTAGCCACCGCTTCACTTTTTTCACTGCATAAAATCAAACCGATAGTTGGGTTATCATCCGCTTCTTTTTTAAGTTGATCGTACATACGTCTGTAGGTATCCATTTGCCCGACATCTTGGTGGTTGAGTTTGCCGATTTTTAGATCAATTAACAGAAAGCATTTCAGCTTAAAATTGTAGAACACTAAATCAATATAGAAGTCTTGGTCTACGGTGCTGATACGTTGCTGGCGTTCTACAAAAGCAAAACCTTTACCCAGTTCTAATAAGAATTTTTGTAGATTATCAATTAAGGCTTGTTCAACTTCACTTTCGACTAATGATTGATGGGGTAGGTTTAAA
>Ga0209395_1001710_pt1 | contig 30258 bp, 21 predicted proteins | sample GOMGulsemesocosm_3_FD_184635 | JGI IMG/M metagenome (GOLD analysis project Ga0209395, IMG submission 184635) | Methane-oxidizing microbial communities from mesocosms in the Gulf of Mexico - GOM9D Gulf of Mexico (SPAdes) (version 2) | ecosystem: Environmental > Aquatic > Marine > Cold seeps... | reverse complement strand
TATTTAAATTGCATCAGCCTCGGGTTAAATCCTTATAATTGCAGCTTACCCAAGTCTATGAAGACTTCTGCTTTCTCTTATTTGTCGCTAATTTGCGTTTGAAAACTTACCAAAATTATAAATATAAAATCTAATTTGAGGACCCTACATGCTTTCATTCGCCGCAAACATATGCCGCTCATCAAGTTACTGGTTGTTAATTTTTATCGCCGGCCTCAGCCTTGAATTAATTGCGCTTTATTTTCAATATCAATTAGGATACGGCCCCTGTGTGCTTTGCATTGAAATTAGAGCAGTAGTCTTCCTCATTATGCTAATTTCTTTGCTCGCTATGCTACTTTGTCGTTATAGGGTACTGGCTAATTTAATGAATTTAGCGCTAAGCGCAGCGGGTGTCCTGTTATATTTCAAAGCTGATTTATTACTGCGAATTGAGCGCAACCAAGTGGAGAGCGCCTGCGGTTTTAAAGCCGATTTCCCTCAGTGGCTACCTTTAGACGTTTGGTTACCTAGCGTGTTTGAACCTTGGGAAGCCTGCGGTTACACCCCGATGTTATGGCTTGATATTACGATGGCAGAAGCATTGGTTTACTGCTCTTATGGAGTCATTGCCACCGGAGTATTAATGCTTGCTACAAATCTTTTATTCGGCAAGAAAAAACAACCCACATCTCCTTTCTCGTAACTTGTATAGCTGCACTTGAATACACTAAGGCCCTGCAGAGCAACCAATTGCTCTAGCGAGCCTTTACTGGAAAATTCGTACTTAGGGTGATAACAACGTTAGCCACCCTCGCTAAATTAACTCTTTGATTACTTAACTACTGCTCAATGCATCTCTATACAGGTCAGAGTGTCGTCTTCGAGTCACGCTCTGGTGCTGCGGTTAGATCAGCGCTTTGCTCTGAGCCTACACTTTTTTGAAGCCTTTGTGCATCACCTTCATCCACCTTTACCGGCGCCGGATGACTCGTTTCATAAAGTGCGCTCTGCTTATAACCTAAATGCAAATGCCTTAATAGCACCATAATAACAGCGGCTACTGGCAATGCGATTAAAATACCGATAAACCCAAATAATTGACCGCCAGCCATAATCGAAAAGATAACGGCAACAGGATGCAGACCTATTTTGTCTCCGACCATCAAGGGAGTTAAAACCATACCTTCCAGCGCTTGCCCTATGACAAACACTAAGCTTACCCAAACTAGCACTGCAGGGTCATTAAATTGCACCATAGCGGCGATAAAAGCTGCCACAATCCCAACAAAGAACCCCATATAGGGGACAATACTAGCGGCTCCGGCAATCATACCAACAAGTAGCGCTAGATCGACACCTACTATCCATAACCCAATACTGTAAATCACCCCCAGAGCCAACATGACCATCAATTGACCTTTTACAAAGGCGCCTAATACCTCGTCACATTCATGTACCAGACCCGAGATAGTCGGCTCTAGATCTCTGGGCAGTAACTGACGTATTTTTGCAACCATGATGTCCCAATCACGTAGTAAATAAAATAACACCACGGGTATCAATACAACATTCGCCAACCAAGCCGCTATCGCTAAACCTGAGCTGGCGATACCTGATAAAATATTATTTAAAATGCTGCCGGTCTGTTTAACATTATCACGTATCAGTGATTTGAAAAAATCGACATTAAGCTGCTCAATTTCCACCCCTAAATATTGAGTTACCACAGGTAATACTCTTTGCTCTAGCAATTCTATGGCGATGGGAATCTGCTTGATCATGATACTCAACTGCAGCGTCAGTTTTGGCAGCAGTATTAATAACAACAGACACATAAGTAGCATTAATGCACTAAACACGACCAGCACAGCTCGCGTGCGTCCCATTTTATAGCTTTGCAATTTATCAGCTAGAGGATCCGCTGCATAAGCGAGTAAGGCAGCGATTAGAAATGGCGATAAAATCGGCCCTAACAACACCAGCAAATAACCCAATACAACAATCACCATTAGCAAAAACCAACGCTGCGATATTTCCATATTTAAAAATTGCTCCAGTGTCTAAAGTAAATAATTAGTCCCCCCCGGGCAGGCCTACTTACTCAGCCTTGCCTTCACAGGCAGAGGGTGGGGTATTTTAGTTAATAACGGCTCTATTAAACACACCTCAAGGACCGCAAAGGAGAAACTACCTTTGATGATTTAGGACCCGCCTAGCGCCCTCCTATTGAAATACTAACAAAGGCAGATTTTAAAATCTGCAATAATCACCAACTTAAGGAGATTCAACGAAACGATTAAACCACCTAACAATCCGCCTATCTTCATCCATTACAGACGCTGACAACAACAAAAAGCTGACTCGAGAGTCGGTTTTTATATCGCATTTATACGACTTTATCGACCGCTGTCGTTAGCATGTTTATACGCTATCTGTTAATATGCGCCGGAAAATTCACTGCCCTATTTTTTGACTTTAAAGGTCTATTGCTATGTCTAATGATACAAATACAACTTCACTTAGCTACAAAGATGCAGGCGTCGACATTGACGCAGGTAATGAATTAGTTGAGCGTATTAAACAAGTCGCAAAAAAAACCACCCGTCCTGAAGTCATGGGCGGCCTTGGCGGTTTCGGAGGCCTATGTGAAATACCTGCTGGGTACAAGCAGCCTGTATTAGTTTCCGGTACTGACGGAGTAGGCACAAAATTACGTTTGGCAATGGATCTTAACAAACATGACACTATCGGCATTGATCTTGTCGCTATGTGTGTTAATGATTTAATAGTTGCAGGTGCTGAACCTCTTTACTTCTTAGATTATTACGCGACGGGTAAGTTGAATGTCAACACGGCTGCTGCCGTCGTCTCGGGCATTGGCAAAGGCTGTGAATTATCAGGTTGTGCACTAGTGGGAGGCGAAACGGCTGAAATGCCGGGCATGTACCACGGCGAAGACTATGACCTAGCAGGGTTTTGTACCGGCATCGTTGAGAAATCGGAAATTATCGATGGCTCTAAAGTTCAAGCTGGTGATGCGCTAATTGGGGTTGCCTCTTCAGGGCCACACTCAAATGGTTATTCATTAATCAGAAAAATTATTGAAGTCAGTAATGCGGATCTAGACGCCGATCTTGATGGCAGACCCCTAAAAGACGCATTACTCGAGCCAACTAAAATCTATGTAAAATCAGTTTTACAGTTAATCAAAGACGTACAAGTCAATGCACTTTCTCACATCACTGGCGGCGGTTTACTTGAGAATATTCCAAGAGTACTTCCCGAGCAAACAAAAGCGGTGATTGATAAAAATTCTTGGCAGCTACCTGCTGTATTCAACTGGCTACAAGAAAAAGGCAATGTTGATGCAACCGAAATGTACCGCACCTTTAACTGTGGTGTGGGTCTAGTTATCTGCGTGCCCGCGGCTCAACAGCAGCAAGCCATTGATAGCTTAAACCAAAACGGCGAAAGTGCCTGGCTGATTGGTCACATTGATAACGCCGCACAAGGTGAAGAGCAAGTAGAGATTAACGGTTAATGAAAAAGCGTATTGCAGTACTTATTTCAGGTAGCGGTTCGAACTTACAGGCCATTATTGATCATATAGTTGCCGGAAAGATTAACGGTGAAATAGTACTAGTACTGAGTAATAAAGTAGGCGCATTTGGTCTAGAACGAGCACAACAAGCCGGTATACCTACCCAAGTACTGCAACACACTGACTACCAGAGCCGTCTTGCGTTTGATCAAGCGGTACTTAACGCTATCGATAAGCAAAGAGTTGACCTAGTTATTCTAGCCGGCTTTATGCGCATATTGACTGAAGAGTTTGTCAGCCATTTTAGTGGTCGTATGCTCAACATACACCCTTCGCTGCTCCCTAAGTATAAAGGCCTAGATACCCACCAAAGAGCCATTGATGCCGGTGATAGAGCACACGGCTGCTCAGTACACTTTGTCACCCCTGAACTTGATGGCGGTCCAGTGGCATTACAAGCGATTGTGCCTATCTGCAGCGCAGACTCTCTAGACAGCTTACAACAAAAAGTTCACGTGAGAGAACACATTGCCTACCCCAAAGTAGTCGCTTGGTTTTGTGCAAACAAACTTCTTTGGCGCGATAATAATTTGTACCTCAATGGTGAACTTCTACCAACAAATGGCTTCCAATTACTTTTTGATGCTGTTGAATAGGCACTATTGCTACATAGCTCAAATAAATCCTACTCGGCCTCTCGGGCTTTCATCCCGAAACGCGGTCGTCTTGAGATTGGCTCAACGATCTGAGATGGATACCACTAGATATGAGCGTTTGATTACTCCAAACAACTATATCTAGTATTATTCAGATAGCTATGGCAGTACAACCCAGTAACAATTTTTTCTTGATTGATACTATTTACATCATTAACATAAAAGACTTACTTTCTTTTTTATTTGATTTTTAAGGGCGCTCGATGATTTTTTCAGCAAGGCTAAATGTTAAACCTCACTACAATGTTATTGTGGCCAGTTCTGTCTCTTTGATGCTCTTAAGTTCTACGCATTCATATGCCATAGAAGCTTATCAAGCAACTTACTCAGCCAGCCTTAAGTCTACGGTCAATATTAGTGGTACTCTGAAGCGAAGCCTGCGTAAAAGCCACAACAATCAATGGCTCTTTGAAGATGATATCAGCGCTTTTTTGGCCACTATTAAAGAAAGCAGCTTACTGTCTGTTAGCGATAATAAAATTACCCCACATAAATATCACTACCTTCGTAAAGTCATCGGTAAAAAGAAAAAAAATGATATCAGTTTTGATTGGACCAAAAAGCAAGCAATTTCCCGTGATCAAAGCGTCATGCCTCTCAAGAGCAACACCCAAGATCCTCTGAGCTACCAATTACAGCTGCAACTTGATTTACAAAAAGGTAAAAGAGGCCGTTTTAGCTACCCTTACACCAAGAAAAATAGAATCGAAGAGCTGAATTTTGTCGAAGTAGGCACAGAGGTAATAGATACGCCTTTCGGTAAACTTGAGAGCATCAAACTAAAGCTAGAGCGTAAAAACAATGCCAAAAGAGAGACTTTTATTTGGTTCTCAATTGAAAACAATTTTATTATTAGTCAGTTAAAACAGACAGAAGCCGATGGAAAATCTTATTCTATCCAGCTTGAGAAGCTGACTCAGTAAACTGGAAACCCCATGCAAATACTGAATGCCGAAAAAACTGCAAATTGGTTATTAAATGAAGAAGATTGTGACTGCGATGATCGCAGATTTTACTGTAGCTACCTTATCTCTCACAGCAGTCTATGTTTGAGTGAGTCAGTGGATGGCAGCAATTATTTTGAACAGATGAAGCACAGCTTAGTATCAGCGCTGGCCACAGACAAGCTCAGCGAGCAAGACCGTTCTGGTATAAACTCACTATGGGCAGAAGCCCTTTCTATCAGCTAAAAATCTGCCATGCTTTAACTAATGGACGGCGTCAACTCAGAAATTAGCCATATTTATTGCTCTTAATCGCTTTATTACGAGGCCATACCCTCAAATGAACAATAAACTCACTCTAATCTACTTTATCGCAACGATCAATTCCCCCGAATAGATTGCTGCAAAACCCTTTAAATGTCGTAAAATATTACGATAATTAACGCATAAGTTATTCTTTAGTAAAAAACTAAGGTATTATTCTATGAGGTTTTATTGGCTGTTGTTGAGCATTATTTTCTGACAACAAGCAACTGCTCTGTAGCAAGCTATCTCGTTATGACTCGTCTTAGCTATATAAAACACGGTACGCTAAGGCGTTAAAACAAAGCCTGATTACAGCTAGCTGCGGGGAATATACCCTGATGAATTGGGTTGTGCCTAATTCATCTCTATTAAACTTTGTAAAAGCTTATTATATAGAGGCAAAAAAATGATTCATCAAATTACAAAAGCACTAGATTCAGTTTTAAACATTAAATCTGTCAGTGCACACTGTGACGTACCTTGCGGCATCTATGACCCAAGCACAATGCAATTAGCTGCCCTAACTGTTATCCGCTTCATGGACCAAATCAATGAGCTAGAAGGGAAAGAACTTACCTTAGCTGATCAAGCTAAACTTGTTCGCCTAGTTTCTGAAAAAGAAATTCACGCTGAGAAAGTAAAGCAAGAAGTACGCATCGTTTGGGGTGATTACTTTAAAGCAGCACAATTCGAAGCATGCCCTGGTACTAATGAGCTAGTACACAACATCATGCTGACTGGCTCTAAATGTAAGCAAGGTATTGAGCGCGCTGCAGCTGAAGAATTGCTTACGCTGGTTAACGAGTTTGCTGTAAGCTTTTGGAAGACAAAAGGCGTTGATACTTTCACGGCAACTTGCCCTTACCCACCAGCACTAGACGTTGTTTACCCTAAATTAGGCTAATCAACCTTTGCTTTTGCTATGCCGCCTACCTGCAGTAGGTGGCATATAGCCACTGCGACATTATGATATTGATAAGACGAATATCTGGTAAAAGTATGCATCCCACATTACGTGATGGTGACTACATTATTGCTCTTAAATATTTTAACAATCATTTTCTAGTTGGCGACATTGTCATCGCTGCACATCCAATTTATCAAGACATAATAAAGCGCATTCAAGCTATCGATGAAAATGGTAATTACTGGCTCGTCGGTGATGGTACTGATACGTTGTCAACGACATCAATGGGCGCGATCCCCCCTGCTGCTTTACGGGGAAAAATGCTTTTCCATATTAAAGCAAAACAATAAAACTTCATCGGACAAGCTCACTCTGGTAGGCTCATCTTCGCTATCCATACGGTATAAAATAAAAACCAGTAAAACAACTATCGTCAGGACTAAGGCAGATTTATCTTGCCTTAGAACATTTAGATATGCAAAAGTCTCTCTATAATAAGGGAAACCGCTGAGGTTCAATTTCTAAATTTACTGCAAATCTTTTATACACACTGCTTTTGATCTGTTCAGCTAATGCTAGCAATTTCGCTAAAGTACTTTCCCCTGAATGTATTAACACAAGGGCTTGCTTTGCATACACACCGACCCCATCTGCTTCAAAGCCTCGCCAGCCACAATCTTCAATTAACCATCCTGCCGCTAACTTCACTTCATCACTGGATACTTTGTAACCGACAATATCCGGATAAGCGCTCCTAAGTTGTTTAAAATGTGCGCTTGGTATACATGGATTTTTAAAAAAGCTGCCTGCATTTGCAATGACACTAGGATCCGGTAGCTTCAGCTGTCTTATAGCACAAACTGCTGAAAAGACACTCATTATGCTGATATCCGTAATATTATTTTCTGTGAAATAATCGTTCAACGCGGCGTAATATTGTTTTTGACGATAGCTTTTTTGTAATTTCAACACCACAAAAGTAATAATATAGCGCCCTGGATTTTGTTTAAAAAGACTATCTCTATAACCAAATTCACATTGCTCATTTGTCAGTGTGACAAAGCGGGAGGATTGTGTATCAAATGCGCGCACTTCAATTAAGACATCTTTTATTTCGCTGCCATAAGCCCCTATATTTTGCACAGGAGAAGCCCCAACTAGGCCCGGTATCAGCGCTAAAGTTTCAATACCTTGCCATTGGCTTTCAACAGTATGACGCACTAGATCGTGCCAGTTTTCTCCCGCTGCCACTTTCATTAAGATAGCCTCTGAATCTTGCTCAATAATTTCTATGCCTTTGGTTTGCATGTGTAGCGTTACACCCGATACCTGCTCAGCCACTAACAAATTACTGCCGCCCGAGAGCACCTGATAATTGATCACTTGGGTTTTGATATAGTCGAATGCTTGTAAAAGTTCTGCCTCAGAGGTTATATTGGCATAAAATTGAGCCGTTGCTTTAAAACCTAGTGAGTTTAAAGCGGTTAAGCTCTTGTTGACTTCGATTGAGAACAACGATATTTCCTACTTATTAATGTTTGATCACGTTTTGTTTAATTTCATTAAGTAAATTCTGCGCAGCTATTTCCAAGATATCTAGCACTTCATCAAAGCCCGCTTCACCTCCATAGTAAGGGTCTGGGACATTGTTTAGTGCAACTGTATCCGCTTGCTGTCGCATTAGCTTTATTATGGCTCGATGAGCCTCAGGTTTATAGCGATTCAAATGCGCTAAATTGGCACTATCCATGGCCAAAATGTAGTCGAATTCCAAATAATCATCCACATTGACCTTCCTGGCGGTAATCGATGATAAATCATAGCCCCTAAGCTGTCCCCTTGCTATCGCACGGGGATCAGGGGAAGAACCAATGTGGTAACCAGCCGTGCCGGCGGAATCTATAAAAAAATGTTCCGCTAGATTAGCATCCTCTACTTTTTTCCTGAAAACCGCTTCAGCAGTAGGTGATCGACAAACATTGCCTAAGCACACAAAAAGTACTGAAATTTTACATTTTTCCATAAATAGGCCTTTGGGTTTTAAGCAATTGATCTATCAATAGAGGGATATGATTTAGGTTAATTAGGCGTCAATTAAATATTCAGCCTTCTAAATCCCCGCAGATTACTGGAACTATTTCTAAATTCACGCCTTCAGTTTTCCCGCTTAGTTTGGCGACGCCAAGCTAAGCGGGATAACTTGCAACCAGCAGGAGATTATAGCATTGCAACGCTATTTGTCAGAACGTTTTTATCATTGTACGTTTTCAATACGCTTGTAAGCTGTCAATGTATTCACTAATAACATAGCAATTGTCATTGGGCCTACTCCTCCGGGTACGGGTGTAATCGACCCAGCTTTTTCACTGGCACTATTAAAATCTACGTCCCCGACTAATTTGTTTTTGCCATCACGCTGAATTCGGTTAATTCCGACATCAATCACACATGCGCCGGGCTTGATCCAGTCAGCATTGATCATTTCAGGACGACCAACTGCCGCCACTAAAATATCTGCTTGCGCACAAATAGCTGCTATGTTTTTGGTACGTGAATGGACGATAGTGACTGTACAGCTCTCTTGCAACAGCAACGCGGCCATTGGCTTACCAACAATATTTGAGCGCCCAACGACAACGGCATTGAGACCCGACAAGTTATCACCCAGCACACTCTTTATTAGATGCACACTACCATGTGGCGTGCAAGGTAATAAGCTATCGTCACCTATCGACAAGCGCCCGACGTTCACGGGGTGAAAGCCATCAACATCCTTCTCAGGTGAAATAGCTGTCAGTATCGTTTTTTCATCTATCTGAGATGGCAGTGGTAGCTGTACTAAAATACCGTGCACATTGTCATCATTGTTAAGTTGTGCCACTAATGACAATAATTCCTGTTCAGTTGCGCTTTCAGGCAGGCGGTGTTCGCTCGAGATGATACCCACCTCTTTTGCTTGCTCACCTTTTTTTCGTACATAGACTTGGCTAGCAGGGTCTTCACCAACAAGGACAACCGTTAGACCCGGTGCTTTTCCGGTTTGATCTATTATATTTGCTACTTCTACCGCTAGCTTCTTGCGTAGCTCACTTGCGTATGCTGCACCGTCAATTTTATTACTCATTTAGTCTATACACTCCTAAAAATTGCTAATCGCTGACAAAAGAACAAAGAATAATATTCAAAAAACTCGCCACGAGGGTAGCCTTGAACCTATCCTTATATCCAATAGGGTTATCAATATATTTGGCGCAGATTATACTTAAAAAATACGCCTTTGTTATTCTTTTTGTTTAATAAAAATTTTATATATTTCATGCATATTTTCTTCACCTTCACGGATTCTTAATATCGTTGATCTATCTAGAATCAAATTTTCACTCATTAACAAGATACCTTGTTCACTAATGATGTCGCGACTCAATTGCATGCCTGATATCAATTCAACACTTGGCACTATTAAATCGTGCCTGCCTTTACCAAGCTTACTTAAGCGCGGCAAAATATTGACCAAATGCATCACCACTTCAGAGCAGTATTTTTCGCTGGCATAATTTTCAAGATAGATAAGTGCTTCAACGGTACTAAACTCTCTGCCAATGTAACGCCCAGCAACCAGTTCAGTGTAGTCAGTCAGTACCGATAAAAGTTGTGCTTGTTTTAATATATCTTCTTTTATCAGACCATTAGGGTAGCCTGTACCATCCATATATTCTTTGTGCTGCAAAACAATTTTTGCCGCTTTATCCATCGGTCTCACAACCATCATTGCTGCATGCGACAAAGTTGGATGACAATTAAACATTCTTTGCTCTTCGACGCTTAGCTCTATGTAAGGCGTATGTAAAATTTTATCACTAAAGCCCATCTTTCCGATATTTCTCAAATGCCAAGCATCGGTTAAATCTTGAATTTCACGATCACTAAATCTGCACGCTTTTGCCACTTCTACCAATAGCAAGTTTAACTGTTGATTGCGGCCACTTGCGCGCTGTCCCATACGCGAAAAGACTTGATTTGATAACAGTCGCAGTAGATGACGATTGGATTCTTCTATTTTCTTTGAGGAATTGATCAAATTCATTTCAAGCTGCTGGGAAACCACTTCACTATCAGCAAGACTGGTTTTCAGTTTGCGTTTTTTTACTAATTGCACAAATTTTTCCTGCAAATCACTGACTATTCTAAATAATCGCTTTTTCATAAAGACGTCATTGACAGGATAGATAATAAAGTCCCGATACTGATCTTTTTGCCGATCGTTTAATAACAGTATGTTATCGGCCGGTGCTAATAAGTAGATAAGGCAATATGGAGAAGCCTCTTTTATCTTTGCAATAAATAGATCCGCGTCACTGGGCTGTTCAGTTTCCTGCGAAGTGCCCGCTTGCGTGGGTTCTGCCAGCTGAGTCTTTGCAACAACCGTTTGGCCAACATTCTTGTTAAGATGGTTCAAGCCAATTAACAAAACATGGACTTTAGGCAAGTCTCTGACTGGTGTATGGAAGTTACATTGATGTAAGTTAATCGCTAAAGGGGATAACATGTTGATAAGGCTTTGCTGATCTTCCTCAACAAAACCAGCAACCAATAAATGAATTTCATACTTTTTCATACATAAACCCTGTAATTAAATAGCAGTCCAATATTTTGCGGTTTGATTTAGGCTGACCTCAGAAAAACAACTTGCTTTAGTTAACATAACATTAAACAAGACAGTTCAACATACTCATTTAATTAACTATATTCAGCCTCAGTAGCAACTGATTCCATTGTTTTTTGTACCATCTTTGCCCATTTCGCAATAAAACTAACGCCATTAATGATAATTCAAATTTTATTCGCTAAGTTGAAATGCCACTTTTGTCTAATCTTAGCCTTTAATTCAAGGTAAACATCCCCATATTGAGAGTTAATCTCAAACTATTATTTTATTTTTTCGATGGAGTGGATATGGATCCAGTTACTATTTTTGGCCGTAAGGGCTGTGGTTTTTGTGTAAGAGCAAAAGATTTATGTGAAGAGCAAGGGCTGGAACATCGCTATGTTGATATTCACGAAGAAGGTATCTCTAAAGCCGATTTAGAAAAAACAGTCGGAAAGCCTGTTGAAACAGTCCCTCAAATATTCATTGGTAAAGAACACATCGGCGGATACACGGAATTTGCCAAAAAAGTGGCACAGCTATCTTAATATATTAAATCGCTGCTAAAACCAAAAAGGCGACTAATCAGTCGCCTTTTTATTGTTGTAGAACTTTGCATAATATCTTACATTAATAGGTGATACGACCTATTCTTTTTTTGATTTATCATGTTATACATAGCACTTGTACAAGATGTTATTCTTCAACAATCTGATTATTATCAATCAATAACTTCATCAAGTCTTCGTATTCCCTACTATACGCTGATCCACTATCGAGCCTAAGCATTTGTGTCGCACTGTTGTTATCAAAAGTTTGCTCTGCTAAACCACCATTTTCAGCCACGGGTCCCAAAAGATCATTACCTGATTGTTCAAAGCGCAAGTATTGCTCGAGAGCATCCATGGGCACATCAGCACTTAATATTTCAGATAAATCTAATGCCTTTTTCTCTCCTGCTTCATAGGTAAACCAGACATCGTCAATATCATGTTGATTTCCCTGAGCATCTGCCCAAGATGAGCGCAAACCCACTTTATTGCCCTGGTTTTCTTCATTGACGCTACTGTAAAATAAATCGATTGACTCCACCCCTGCATCCGTTAAAAATGACAGTTCACTGGCCTGACTCTGCCCGTCGCTGTTTACATCCTGCCAAATTTGAACTTGATTATATTGCTCATCACTAGCATTAAATTGGCCATCCTGGTTAGTATCTAGATTTTGCAACGCGCTAAAGCCATCCAATGCCTTTTGCCCTTCACTATCTAAGCTCTCCTCACCAAATAGCTCCCCTGCATTATTAATCACACCATCATTATTACGATCCAGTACTAAAAGTGCATCGTCTTGACCAACCCAACCCGTTTTATCATTTGTCCCATCGTTATCTATATCAAAGGAAATTCCGGCATTAATTGACAAAGTTTCAACGCCATCGCCATCTAAATCAAGCACTAGTGGGGTTGAGCGATTAGCCACTACATTCAGATAGACGGTTGCGGTATCGCGGGCTCCTTGTTCATCTTGTATGGTATAGGTGAAAGTTGCTCTCCCCTCAAAATCATTCTGCGGTACAAAGACCACCTGTTTTTCACCTGTCGCTAAAATGAGTAATTCAACTTCACCGTTTTGTGCATCTTGTACCGATATTATTTTGAAATCATCGCCTTGAGCATCGTAGTCATTCTCCAAGAGGTCTTCTGCAAAAATTTTAAACTCCCCATCGTTTTCAACACTCAGACCGCCAACGTTTGTATATTCAGTGCCATCTTCGTTATATCGCTTACTATATATCTCTGTAGAGGCATTTTCTGTCGAGTACCCCATCCAAGAGATGACATAACTTCCATCTGTTAAGGTATCGATATTCGAGTAATTCTGATGGTGGTAAGTTGTATCATTCACGCTAACTTCAGCACCGCGTTTTTCGCCGTTTTCATTGAAACGCTGGGCAAAAACACCGTCATAATGACCATCTTGACTAGCTGATGTCCAAGTCACCACATAACCACCATTGTCCAAAGCTGTTATGTTAGAGGCACTTTGTTTATTCGCGTAAATAGTATTGATTTGAGTTTCCGCCCCGACTTGCTCGCCCTCGGAATCATATTTTTGCAAATAAACACCATGATTATTGCCATCTTGATTAAAAGAAGTCCAAGAAATGACATAGCCGCCGTCAGAGGTAGCCATCACTCTTGATTGACCTTGATAGCTACTGGTTGTCGTGTTGACCTTCTCTTCATCACCGATAGGCGATATACCACTGGTAGAAATTGAAATGTTATCGATGCCAAAAGATTCATCAGTTATTGCTTGGTTAAGGGTAGACCCAAAGCCTAGCGTAAACTTGCCTTGTGAATCTAACATCGCTTTAAATGAATACTCTGTTTTACTATCTAGGTTTGCCAACGTCCCCTCAATCTGACCAATCGAGGAACTATTCGCTTCGCTCCTATTGTGCCGATGTTGAGCACTGGACACTTCTGAGCCGTTAATAAACACTAAAAACTGCTCATTATCCCAAGTATCAATCTCTAGGAAGTCAAAATTTATTTCTACCTGTTTTCCCGCATTATCAACGCCAAAATCGTAAGTTTTTGATGTAGATTCGCCACGCCCAAATTGCCCTAAAAATTGGCTGGCAATGCTGCCTCCATCGGTAACAGTTGCATTACTCCAGCCATTAGTATCACTATCTTCAAAATCATCGGTGATGGTTTCAATATTATTATCTACTCTAAACTCTCTGACAAACACGCCGTTTCCGCTCTCGTCAACACCTGTCCAAGTGACAACAAGATTGCCATCTACCAACGTTAATTGTGCATCTTCTTGATTGCCATTGATCGTTTGATTGATTAAGAATGTATTAGCTACTTGTTCGGCCCGCGCATTAAAGCGTAAACCGTATACACCAAATCCTGAATTATCTTCAGCCCCAGTGCCACTAGCAGTCCAAGTAATTATAAAACCGCCATCTTCTAAGCCCACTAGCGGCTCTACCGTTGTTGCTTGCGTATTCGCTATAATAAATTCATCACCAATTTTAAACTGGTTATCCGCATCCATCATTTGACCGCGGATACTAGGGGGGTTAGTGCTCGCATCAGTCCATGTGACTAGATACTTCCCCCCCCCTAAATCGGCGACATCGGCATTACTCTGATGACCTGTCTGAATACTATTAATTAAGTATGCACCATCAACTGCAATACTGTTCGCATCAAATTTTTGCGAGTATATACCTGTGCCATTAGAATCTTTTGCCTGCCAAACGATGACATAACCACCATCATCAAGACTGGAAATATCCGTCCAAATCTCACCGCTAGCGTAGGTACTTGATACTTGGACTTCACGAGGCGTAATCGCTTCATACATTTCATTGCCATCACTAGTGTAACGTTTTGTATAGATATCGTAAGAGGCGTTAGCGGTATTATAGCCCGTCCAAGAAATCACGTAGCCGCCATCTTCAAGGGAGTCAATACTCGGTTGATTTTGATGGTGGTAAGTGGTGTCATTTACTTGGGTTTCTGCGCCTAAGGTGGATCCATCGCTGGCAAATCTCTGCACAAAAATACCGTCGTAGTGACCATCTTGCCCGTAAGAAGTCCATGTAATCACGTAGCCGCCATCAGGCAAACTGGTAATATTAGAATCATTTTGATTACCGGTATAAATAGTATTGACCTGTGATTCTGCTCCTACCTTATTGCCATCGCTATCAAATTTTTGTAAGTATACTGCATCATGATTGCCATCTTGAGCATACGAGGTCCAAGAAATAACGTAGCCCTCATCAGTCAAAGCGGTAATACTGGATTCATCTTGATTGTATTGGGTGGTGCTGTTGACTTCAATTTCATTGCCTATCGGCGACAAACCACTGGTCGAAATAGTAATATTGTCGATGCCAAATGATTCATCCGATAGCGCTTGATTAAGTGTCGACCCAAAGCCTAAACTAAATTTACCCTCACTATCTAACATAGCCTTAAGGCTGTATTTAGTCAGGGTATCCGCTCTTGAACCCGTTCCCTCTATTTGCCCTAACGCAGAGCTACCCGCTTCAGTGACCCAGTAGTAATGTTTGTTACTGGATACCTCCTTACCATTAATAAAGACTAGAAATTCATCGCCTTCCCAGTTGTCAATTTCTAAGAAGTCGAAATCTATCTCGACTTGTTTGCCGGCATTTCCACTGCCAAAATCATAGGTTTTTGCAGTCGATGCACCCCGACCAAACAGACCAAGGAACTGACTGGCAACATCGCCACCATCTGTCACTGATGCATTTGTCCAGCCATTCACTTCGCCATTTTCAAAATTATCGGTCAGTGTCTCAACATTGTTTTCAATACTAAATTCTCTAACATAAACTCCGCGGCCATTAGCGTCGTTACCTGTCCAAGTTACAACTAAATTACCATCAACTAAAGTTACATCAGAATCTTCCTGATTACCTGAAGTTGTCTGGTTTATTAGGAATACGTTGCCGATTTGTTGTCCATCCTCATCGAACCGCAAACCATACACGCCAAACCCAGAATTATCTTCAGCTCCTCTTGCATTAGAACTCCAGGTGACGATAAAGCCACCATCTTCCAATCCAATAATAGGGTCGTATCTAACAACAGGAGGGGTAAACTCTTGATCGCCGATAATAAATTCATCGCCAATTTTAAATTGATTGTTAGAATCCATCAATTGACCGCGGATACTGGCAGGGTTGGTTGAGGCATCAATCCATGTCACTAAGTACTTACCTTCACCTAAGTCAGTCACATTAGGTTCACGCTGATGCCCGACTTGATTAGTATTGACTAAATACGGATCATCTATTTTTTTACCATCAACGTCATATTTTTGTGAATAGATACCATTGCCGGCTGAGTCATTGCCTTGCCATACCACCACATAACCGCCGTCAACTAATCCAGCAACATCTGAGTTACTTTCATTGATACTGTATGAATCGGAAATATTTCTCTCTTCTACGGCGCTAATTTCTTTAAATTCATTACCTTCGTCACTATAGCGTTTGGTGTAGATATCATAAGACCCTGTAGCTGTGGTGTAGCCCGTCCAAGAAATGACGTAACCGCCATCCTCCAGTGAATCAACAATTGGCTGATTCTGATGGTGATAAGTGGTGTCGTTAACTCTCACTTCAGCCCCACGTTTACTGCCATCTGTTGCAAAACGCTGCGAAAATATACCGTCATAACTGCCATCTTGGGCGTATGATGTCCATACAACCACGTAACCGCCATCCACTAAACTGGTGATACTTGAATCATTCTGGTTCCCGGTAAAAATAGTATTAACTTGAGACTCAACCCCGACTTTATCTCCATCGCTAGCAAATTTCTGTAAAAAAACCGCATCACCACTACGATCTTGCGCATAGGATGTCCAAGAGATCACGTAGCCGCCATCGGTCAGCGAAGTAATACTCGACTCATCTTGATTATGTTGTGTCGTAGTATTGACCAGTTCTTCATCATTGACAGCTGATACGCCGCTGGTTGAGATAGAAATATTATCGATACCAAAAGATTCGTTATCCAGCGCTTCGTTTAACGTGGACCCAAAACCTAAGGTAAATTTACCCTCTGCATCTAATGTTGTACTAAAAGTGAACTCCACCCGCGTATCTAGCGTTGCTGCAGTGCCTTCAATTTGACCAAGAGCGCTTGTACCGGCCTCATTCACCCAGTAGTGATGTCTAGTGGCTGAGACTTCAATGTCGTCGATAAACACCAAAAACTCTTGCCCATCCCAAGTGTCAATCTCAATGAAATCAAAGCGAATATCGACTTGTTTTCCCGCATTATCATCGCCAAAATCATATTCTTTAGCCGTTGCTTGACCGCGGCCAAATTGACCTAGAAATTGGCTTGCGACATCCCCTCCATCTGTGACGCTTGCGTTGCTCCAACCATTGCTTTCGCCATTTTCAAAGTTATCAGTCAATATGTCGATATCATTTTCTAAGCTAAACTCTCTAACGTAAACTCCCTTTCCGTTATCATCCCCAGCAGTCCAAGAGACCACTAAATTTCCATCCACAATAGAGACATCAGCGTCTTCTTGATTACCAGACGTTGTCTCATTAATTAAGAATTTATTGCCAATTTTATTGGCATCACTATCAAATCTCTGTGCATAGACTCCAAAGCCAGAGCTGTCTTCTTGACCTGCTACATTGGATGTCCAAGTAACAACAAAACCGCCATCTTGCAAACCGACAATTGGGTCATACCTCACTGCCTGCTGGTCTGTTACGACAAATTCAGCGCCTATTTTGAACTGATTATCAGCATCCATTAATTGCCCGCGAATGCTAGTAGGAGTGGTTGACGCATCGGTCCAAGTCACTAAATACTTTCCACCACCTAAGTCTGCGGCATTAGGCTGAGTCTGCTGGCCTGATTGCAAGTTATTGATCAAATAAGTGCCATCAATTTTGCCACCATTGACATCGTATTTTTGCGAGTAAATGCCATATCCCGCTGAATCTTTACCCTGCCAAACCACGATATAGCCCCCATCTTCTAAACCGGCTACTTCGGAATTTTTTTCCTGTGTACTGTGCGTGGTAGATACATTTTTCTCTTTTACGGCTAACGCTTCGCCAAACTCATTCCCTTCGCTGGTATAGCGCTTGGTAAAAATATCGTAAGATGCAGTCGCTGTATGGTAACCCGTCCAAGCAATAACGTACCCGCCATCTTCTAGTAGGTCGATACTCGGCTGGTTTTGATGATGATAACTGGTATCGTTAACTTGAACTTCAGCACCTCGGGTTGACCCATCTGCTGCAAAGCGTTGCAGATAAATACCATCATAACTGCCATCTTGTGCATATGAAGTCCAAGTAACAACGTAACCTCCATCAGGCAAACTGGTAATATTGGAATCGTTTTGGTTCCCGGTATAGATGGTATTAACTTGTGACTCTTCTCCCACCTTGTTGCCATCGTTATCAAATTTTTGTAGATAAACCGCATCGCCATTGCCATCTTGTGCATGAGAGGTCCAAGAGATAACATACCCTTCATCAGATAGTGAAGTGATGCTCGCTTCATCTTGGTTATACCTTGTGGTTGTATTGACCAATTTCTCATTTCCAGTAGGCGATATCCCACTGGTAGAAATCACTATGTTATCGATACCAAAAGACTCATTGTCAATACCCTCATTTAACGTTGAGCCAAAACCTAGTGTAAATTTACCATTCTCATCCAATATAGCTTTAATACTATACGCGACTACACTATCGACAGTGGACCCAGTCCCTTCAATTTGCCCTACTACCGAACTTCCAGCCTCTGTTACCCCATAATGATGTTGGTTATTAGCGACTTCCTCGCCATTGACAAACACTAAAAACGACTCTCTCTCCCAAGTGTCTATTTCGAGGAAATCAAAATTAATTTCAACTTGCCTAGCTGCATTATCACTGCCAAAATCGTACATTTTAGAGGTAGATTGACCACGGCCAAAACGACCTAAAAATAAACTGGCAACATCTGCTCCATCACTAACACTAGCATTACTCCAACCATTAACTTCACCATTTTCAAAATTGTCGATAATAGTGTCAATGTCATCTTCTATGCTAAATTCTCGCGTGTAGACACCTCTTCCGTTTTGATCATTACCCGTCCATGTAACCACCAAGTTGCCATCAACCAATGACACATCAGAATCTTCCTGATTACCCGTGGTTGTCTGATTTATTAAGAAGATATTATTTATTTGATTTGCATTAGCATCGAACCTTAAGCCGTAGACACCAAACCCAGATTTGTCTTCAGTTCCCGCTGCATTCGAACTCCAAGTAACGATAAAGCCACCATCATCCAATCCTGTAATAGGGTCATAGCGTACTACACGTAATGCTTCATCCCCGATGATAAATTCATCGCCTATTTTAAACTGATTATTCGAATCCATTAATTGACCGCGAATACTGGCTGGATTTGTTGATGAATCAATCCAAGTCACCAAATACTTACTCTCACCTAACCCTGTTACGTTGGGCTCTGATTGATTCCCTTGCTGATTGGTATTGACGAGGTAAGCACCATCTATTTTATTGCCATTAACATCATATTTTTGCGAGTAGATGCCACTCCCTGAAGAGTCATTTGCCTGCCAAGTAACGATATAACCGCCATCATCGAGACCGGCAACAGCTGAATTACTCTCGCTAACACTGTAAGTATTGGTAATATTTCGCTCATCCGTTGATGAATTCGCCTCGTTGAGTAATACGCTGGTCGAAGAGCCATCATCGCGCGCAGTGACTGAGTTCTCGGTGATATTCACCGAGGATGAAGCGACTATTGGCGTGCTAACATTCGGATTATTGACACTCACATTAAAGCTAAAGCTCTCAGTCGACTCAACAACATTATCAGCCACTATATCTATTCGCACTTGGATACTATAATCGCCTTCACGCTCTAAGCTAAGCGTCTCATCGGCTGGAACTGCTACCCAAGTAACACCATTATCTAGCGAGTATTCGTAGAGCTCATTCTTATAATCAACGTTTTCAGTAGCACTTGCATCCGTAAAATCAAACGCCACCACCGCACCACTAGCGGCATTGCTAATCTCAATATTAAAGAGCGCCTGGCCGCCCTCTATCGCCTCAACATCATTGACATCGACTTCAGTGACGCCTTCATGAACATTTTGCTCAATTAACTGAACCGTTGCTGTATCACTGTTGCCCGCCCTGTCAAACGTGATGACTTGATAGGCATGCGCTGCATCGCCCACTTCAAAATCGTTAAACTCACTTGTAACACCTTTAGCCGTCAAAGAGATCTCACCTTCGCTATTAATAATAAAGAAACCATCTTCACTAGTATTGTCAGTCGAGTCGTCTTGATGAACAAACTGATAATTAGCAATTGCCGTATTATCACTGGCTGTGACTGTTGCGATGACATCACCGACCGTTTGATTTTCAGCATAATCATGGCTTTGACTTTCAATATCGGGATTTTTTGTATCTAAGATCAGGGTAGTTGTATCCGAGGCAGTATTTCCAGCAACGTCAGTCGTTGTCACCTTTACATCTGTTTCACCTTCTTCCAGATCATCAATTACCCCTTCGGCAATCGTCCATGTGCCATCACCATTATTAACCGCTGTGTAATCCTCATCCGATACGCTGACAACAACACTTGCATTAATGTCGTCTACAGTACCTTCTAATGCAGGAGATTCTATATTGGTAATGGACGACTCAATTACCACTTTAGGGGCCGTTGTATCTAAGGTAAATTCAAGTGTTGTTGCCAGACTGGGATTGCCCGCTTCATCGACTTCTCTCACTTGAAAACTATTATCGCCCTCAACTGCGTCAGGTACAGTGGTACTCCATGTGGTACCACTGTCGATGCTGTACTCAACAGTACTAGAGGTTTCGCTGACAACTACCTTTAAACTAGCTTCATTCGTAATTAAATCGCTATTTGTTGAACCTGTATCATTCTCAAGACTAACTTTTGGGGCGATTGTCGCAAGGGTATCTAAGGTAAATTCAGCCTCTCCAGAGTACATTGTAAAAGCGCCTGCACCGGTACCAATGGCCAATTCAAGAGTGTAATCTCCTTCTAGGAAAGCCTGATTATCATCTGTGAGATTAGCATTGGGAATATAACTCGTGAAAGACCCCGCAATAATCTCCTCGTCTGTCAATCTATGCACGACACTTGTCGGATCAGAAGAGCTTTTGACAATCAAAACGACATAATGACCCGCTGGAATTTCATCGGGAATCACTAATTCTACTTGAATATTTGATGTGGTATTGGTTGGATCACCAGCTGCGGCTTTATTGACAAATTTATCTGTGTCTATGATCTTTATGTACTTGGAATTACTCATATCTACTAATCTCCTTATCGCAGATAAATATATTTAAAAGTTTACAAAGCAGTTATTGACTCCAGTAACCTCTTCCCTTAAAGATCGAAAGAACTAACTTAACAAAACATTAACGATAAATGAATATAAACCAAAGAAATCGCAAGAACCACTGTACTTGAGTACTATTTCAGATTTATGGATGGGAGAAGTTTTTTAGATAAGTGCGTTTAAGGGTCTTCTAAATACAGGCAATCAGCTGCAACGATCAATATGCTATAACAATAAAGCGGCAGTAATTATTCAATTTAACACTGGCGAGGACCGTTTGCGTTGCTGTCCTATACCAGAAGCTGAGAAAATACACTTTTGTTCAGACTAGCTCTGGGGCTTTAGCGGGGATTTGAAGTGTTATTTTCGATGATAATTTGTGTCGTGCTAATAACCCCTACATTGCTTTATAGCTGTCAAATTGCATTAACAATGGAGCTTTGTCATGCTTTACCGCAATATACCAATGTCGCCTTCCAATTCACCCACCAAAGCTTCTATAAAATATCAACTAGGCCTATGCAATATTCAGTTCTCGGACGGATGAATACTTGGATAGCATCTACTTCGCGATCTTCTTACTCAGCTCTTATGCTTGCTTCAATCAGTAATATCTCTGATTTAAGGCGAAATCCTTTTAACTCTCTCAGTTTTGACATTGATGACACCCAATTAAAAAGTAACCTATTTGGGGGTTGTGAATTGATGGTAGATAAGCTTCAGGGGACTTTGGTATATCGAGCCTGCAACCATTTAGAGGACAATAACAGCTGCAAAATCTTTATAAATTTGTGCTAAGGAAGTTTAGTTACCAACTCTATGGGTCAATTTCGAGACCCTTGAATCCAGAATCATTACATTGACGCCGCTTTTTTAACCACCCGCAGATTCTGTTTGAAAGCCTTCTTTCACAGAGCTTTTCAGATAATTTCATCGACTGATTCAGCACATTGTGCTCTTTTACTTTGTATCCGCGGCTAAGTTAACAATCTAATAAAAATTAGAAGTTGCAAAAACTGACCACACAATAAACAGTTTTATTAATATTATCAGCTACTTAGAAAGTATTCTTAATGCTCATTGCTAACTTTTCTATTCCGTGAGAGGGGGTCCATCTTTTAATTTCTACAAAACCATGTTTTTGGTATAAATTGATCGCAGCTATATTGGCAACTGCTGTTTCAACAATTGCTTCTGAAAAATCGTTTATATCAAGCACAAAGCTCAATAATTTGTTTGCGATACCTTTCCTAAAATATTTTGGAGCCACTGTTAAACTGTTTATCTCTAGAAGCATGTCTACGTTTGAGATCTCTAACACTGCCGCGAGAGCCCCATGCTCAACATAACCCCAAAAATGTGTTTTTGAGCTTTCTATATCTTTAACGCTTCGTAAAAGTGGAGGAAAATCAACAACGCCTAGCAATTGGGCCTCAACTTTATAGGCGTTTTGAAAAACAGTGAATATTTGAAATGCAACTTCATTGTTAGAATTATCAAGTGTTAGTATCATACTAGCCCAATCTTAATAGCATTTTGCTTACAAGTATGTGGAATTCCGGTGAGCTTCACAGGGCTTAACTACTACGATTTGTTACGCTTTTAAGCTGTTTATACATTATCAATGAATCAACAAAACCCTGCTTTTTATGGTTATAAGCATCTGGGATAGTCCCTATGGTGTTATACCCGAGTTTCTTCCACAGATTGATCGCGATTGTATTTGTAGAGACAACCGAATTAAATTGCATTGCACTAAAACCAAGTTCTATCGCTATTTTCTGTGAATGTACACATAACATTCGCGCCACCCCTTTACCGCGACACTCAGGGCTGACCATATAACCGCAATTAGCGATATGCGCACTGGGGCCATCAGCATTAGGTTTAATATAATAAGAGCCTAGAATTAAACCATTTTCTTCTACAATATAAGTTATTTGGGGGAGTATACACCATAATTTATAGGCAGTTTCAAGGTCAATATTTGGATCAACAGCATATGACTCTTGCGCCTGTACAATGTCTTGAAAGATAGGCCAAAACCGCTCAAAATCCCTTCTACTGATTTCACTGATTTGCATAACGCCTCCAGAGTATTTAACAACCTGATAATCAGGAGAAAAATTCCAGATTAAAATAGTTGATTATCATTCAAAAAGCTAACTTTATTGACGGATTGAAGCCTGCCAGCCAAGCTCTTCTTGATAAATTTGACTATTAACCGCACACTGATTTGTCGAAACAGTTAAATTTATATTCAGTAACAACTGAATTAGTTGTATTTTCGGCCAACTAGGCACGGTGGCGCAGTACTTTCAGTGCATAATTACTTATCAGATGATAATTGCGATTTTTATCAGTTGCTGACAACAACGGACATTTGCAAGGCTGTTTAAAAAGTGTCTTTAGATATCATTCTTTTATTACTTTGCAAATATTCGTAACATGAAAACAAGAATTCATAACCACCTCGACCTTAAATTTATGAGATCTTGAGCTACTGTGCCGGTCTATGATTAAAATTTAGGAACATATTTAAAAGGACCTGTCGGTCATTATATTGAAATTCTGTCACACTGCATAACAGCACGACAATATTATAAGCAGTTGATATTTATTGATATACAAACAATTAAAGCTTTAATTCAACAACAGTAAATTTAGCAATTATGAATAGCGTCAGCTAATCATCTTCAGGGGTTAAACATGTACAATAAGCGTTACAGCATTCGACTATTATTTAACGCTAACAAAGTATATGACCGTCAAGTAACTGCGGGTATCGGTGAATTTTTACAGGGCGCTCAATGTGATTGGGATATTTTCCTTGAAGAAGACTTTCACAGTGCCAAGCACAATTTAAACGAAATCCAGTGCGATGGAATTATCGCCGACTTTGATGATCCCGATATCGAGCAAGCGTTGAGCCAGTGCAATATTCCCGTCGTAGGGGTAGGCAGTTCCTACCGAGATAAATCTAAATACCCTCCGCTACCCTACGTCGCCACTGATAATGATGCATTGGTTAAATGTGCCTATGAGCATTTAAAAAAGACCGGTTTACGCCAGTTTGCGTTTTATGGCTTACCTGAAGAGGAAACCTGTCGCTATTCACGTGAGCGAGAACAAGCTTTTTTTGAGCTAGTACAAGAAGACGGTTTCCACCCTTTTGTCTATCGCGGGCAGAGCACCCGACAAGGCACTTGGACACAAGCTATGCATCAATTAAAGTACTGGATTCAGTCACTGCCACAACCTATCGGCATTATCGCTGTCACTGATTCAAGAGCTCGCCACGTCTTGCAATGCTGTGATCATTTGGGCATCTTTGTCCCTGATCAAAGTGCGGTTGTCGGTATTGATAACGAAAAAATGGCCAGAAACCTCAATAGAGTGTCGCTAAGTTCCGTTGGCCAAGGTACTCATCAAATGGGTTATCAAGCGGCTAAATTCTTACATCAAATGCTGCAGGGTCAAGAGAGTCAAGCGAAGCAAATACTCATCGGCCCGACAGGTGTATTTGCCAGACAATCCAGTGATTTTAAAGCGCTGCAAGACCCAAATGTGATACAGGCGATGCATTACATAAGACAAAATGCCTGCCGCGGGATAAAAGTTGAACAAGTCGTCGATTACGTCGGCATTTCTCGCTCAAACTTAGAAAAGCGCTTCTTGGAAGAACACGGTCACTCTATTCACCACGAGTTACATCAAACCAAATTTAATCGCGCTAAAGATTTACTGCGTACCACTGTACTGCCCACCAGTGAAATTGCGAAAATTAGTGGCTACCCTTCCCTGCAATACCTCTACACAGTATTTAATAAAAATTTACAACAAACACCTAAAGACTATCGCCTCTCGCACAATAAATCGATAGCACAAGAGCGAGAACAAGCGGTGAGTGATATTTGAGCCACCGCATTTCCCTCAATAAGCTAGCGAGAAGAATCTATTGCTCATCTTTTACAGACACGACTTTTACCGCTTCGAAAAACTAGGTAAGCTAAGTCTTTAAGTGATTATTAGAGATTTAAGTTGTGAAATTATCTGCTTTTGGTGAAAAATTTTCCGCCCGTTCTGGTGCAGTCGAACTCATGGAAGATTTAGGTAACGCCATGTTAGAAAATCCCAACGCCATTATGATGGGCGGTGGAAACCCAGGTCAAATCCCTGAGATAGAAGAAATATTCCAGCGGCGTTTACAAGTACTGGTTGATTGCCCTAATAAACGACATCAGCTATTGGGCAAGTATCAATCACCTCAGGGTGAGAAAACATTTCGTCAAGATTTGGCCAGTTTTCTAAAGAAAAAATTTGGCTGGTCACTGACTGAAAATAATATTGGCATCTCCAATGGGAGTCAGAGTGCCTTTTTTATTCTCTATAACTTATTTGCTGGGAAAATGAGCGACGGTAGTCAACGTTCCATCCATTTACCTCTCTCTCCTGAGTATCTTGGCTATGCCGATATCGGCCTCACTGACAACTTTTTTAGTGCCACTAAGCCCAACATTGAAATGTTAGCGCAAGATCAATTTAAATACCGGGTTAATTTTTCCGATATCAACTTAGATCAAAATGTCGCAGCACTGTGTGTTTCAAGACCGACTAATCCGACCGGGAACGTGCTTACGGATAACGAGATGGCGCATTTAGATGAAATTGCCCACCAACAGAAAATCCCGCTGATTGTTGATGGAGCCTACGGCTTACCTTTCCCTAATATTATTTTTAATGATGCCAAGCCCAATTGGAATGAAAACACTATTTTAGTGTTAAGCTTATCAAAACTTGGTCTTCCCGGTATTAGAACCGGCATCATTATCGCCAGTGAAGAAGTGATCCAAGCCTATAACAACAGCAATACGGTGATCAGTCTTGCATGTGGCACACTTGGCCCCGCCATTACTCAGCCTCTGTTTGCCAACCAGCAAATATCCACCATGAGCGAACAGTTCATCACTCCGTTTTATCAAGCGCGTGCCGAGCAAACGGTTAAATGGTTACGTGATTCCCTTGCCGGTATTCCTTTTAGAATCCACAAACCCGAGGGCGCACTGTTTCTATGGCTGTGGTTTAAAGATCTACCTATTAGTAGTGAAGTACTCTATCAAAGGCTAAAACAAGAAGGCGTTATCGTGGTGCCTGGGCACAATTTTTTTGTCGGCATAGAAGAGCATTGGCAGCATAAACACGAGTGCATCAGGCTTTCTTACGCAGGTGATGAAGCGCAAGTAAAACGCGGTGTTGAAATTATTGCCCAGCAAGCACACTTAGCATTTTCACAATAACAGCCTACTGACAAAGGTTTACCATGAAGTATAACTGCACCCTATTAGATGATTACCAAAATGTATCTCGAGATTACGCCGATTGGTCAACACTTGATGAAAAGATAGATTTGCAGGTCGTCAATCATTATATCGACAGTGAAACGGCACTGATTAATCAGCTTAAAGACAGTGAAATTATTGTCATCATGCGCGAGCGAACCCCTTTTAGCGCAAATATACTCACACAACTACCTAAGCTTAAACTTCTCATTACTTCCGGCGCGCGCAATAGTGCTATCGATTTATCAACAGCGACACAACTTGGCATAAAAGTGTGTGGGACTAAGGCCTATAAACAACCGCCTACAGAGCTAACCTGGGCACTAATTTTAGGGCTTGCCAGGCATATCACCACTGAGAATATAAATTTTAGAGATGCAGGGCCCTGGCAAAGCCATGTCGGCATGACACTTTGTGGTAAAACCTTAGGGCTGCTCGGGCTTGGAAAAATAGGCGAGCGCGTCGCGGTTATCGCCCAGGCCTTTGGTATGCAAGTAACTGCTTGGAGTGAAAATTTAACCTTACAGCGTGCGCAGGCTGCAGGCGTGGGACTCGCCGCAAGTAAAAAAGAATTGCTAGAAAACAGTGATATTGTCAGCTTACATTTAATTCCTGGGACGAGAAACGTGGGGATTATTGGTGCACTTGAATTTGAACAGATGAAATCCAGTGCACTGTTGATCAATACCTCAAGGGCAAAACTGGTGGATCAAGAGGCCATGTACCAAGCGCTAGTAGCAAAAAAAATAGCCGCTGCGGGTGTCGACGTATTCGATATCGAACCACTGCCTCTGGATCATAAATTTAGATCGTTAAACAATTTATTAGCAACACCCCATATAGGTTATGTCGCCGATATTAATTACCAGGCATATTTTACAGGGGCGGTCAGCAATATACATTTGTTTTTACAACAAAAAGATTTAGAGTTCAGTCTTAATTAGTTGTTTTATAAATCAATTTTTAATCTATGCTGAATCGGCGGTGGCATTGTTGTACTGCGCATAACCAGCTGCGCAGGCAAGGTGATCTCCGGATTAGGTTTTTTACCCCGTAGTATACTGAGCAATAACTTCATCGCACTTTCACCTATTAACTGTCGCGGTTGGTGTACCGTAGTCAGCTGCGGCGAACAGTATTCGCTAAAGGGGATATTATCAAAGCCAATGACTGAGAGCTCTTCAGGTATTTTAACGCCCATTTGCGTTGCGCGCTTGAGAACGCCAATAGCCATCTCATCATTAAAGCAAAAAATTGCCGTGGGAGGGTCCACTAAATTTAACAGTGTTTGGGCCGCTTCATAACCCGATAGAAAACTGTAATCACCCTCCCCTATATAACATTCCGGCAGCTGCAATTTCCATTTTTCCATACTGGCTTTCACTCCGCTCAGCCGAGAGCGACTAATAGGGTTGTCAGGGTGGCCACTGATACAAGCTATCTTATAATGGCCCATTTGCACCAGAGATTCGATCACACAACCGGCACTGTATTCATTATCAATATGGACACTGGGTATCGCCAAATCTTTAAAGTGCTCGCAGGCCATGACCAGTGGAAATTTTGCCTTGCCGTTATCGTCTATAATTTGAGCGATAGGGATATCAGCGGTGAGACTAAGCACACCATCTGCCTGTTTGGAGTAGACTAATTCTAGATACTTATTGACCCGCGAAACACTGCCATCTGCGTCACCAACTAATACTTTATAACCTTTATTGTGAGCGACAGCTTCTATGCCTTTGATGATGTCTGTAAAGAAATGGTTGCTAATATCGGGCAGTATAACGACCACTGTTTTAGACTCTCGGGTACGCAAACTACGGGCTATTGCATTAGGCGCGTAACCTAATTGCGCGGCCGCACTTTCTACTTTCTTCTTAGTGGTATCCGTTACTTTTTCAGGATTAGCCAGCGCTCTTGAGACCGTCGCGGTAGAGACCCCCGCTAACTTTGCAATATCTTTTACTGTGGCCATTAATTAACGGCACCTGTTAAGCACAAAGTTTTAATTATCATCCGCATTACCATGATTAAACACACTTATTGATCCCATCCTTAAAAAACCGCCTATCATAACCTATAAAGCGCTAGATGCATGCTCTATGAATAAAATTCCCCGATTACTAGGCCTCATAGACAATGACGGGGCACTTCTCGTGCATATAGTTCTGCCCCCAATAGATGAGGGATTAAACTTCTAATGATTTAACTGAGCAGAATTAATCTCTCTAATAACCCCCCTTAGCAAAGGGAGCTTATTAAAGATGCAGCAAGCAAGTCCAGCCCCCCCATCAGGGTGCTTATGTTATTAAAGGAAGCTAAGTGTATAACAGAGATGAAATCTTGTTTCAGCTAAACAGAGATGAAATCTTGTTTCAGCTAATCAGAGATGAAATCTTGTTTCAGCTAATCAGAGACGAAATCTTGTTTCATCTGTATTTACTTTGTCAGAACGCTTGAAAAGGGCACGCCATTCGCAACCATTCTTCCGCGGATCAGTGTGTCCCTCTTTATGGGTATTGACCGCTTAGACTTACGTTATAAAAAAGCACAGAAAACATCTAGGGACTTATTCTGTACTTCCTTAGCTAATAAACAGTCCTGTTAAAAAGCAGCTTCTGGGAAGTAGTAATCTTTAGCATTGTCTTTAACGACCAACTCTGCGCCTAAAATCACTCGGGTAGGTTTGTGATACATGTTACCTAACGTCTGATCTTTAACACCGGCAACCGCTAGTGCAATACCAGATGCAACCATTGATGGGCTGTAGGTGACAGTAGAGCGTACCACTGGGTTGTCATCTATGATCATTTTGATAATATCTTTAGAACCTGCACCACCTAATACCGTTTTGATCTCTGTGCGGCCAGATTCTTTAATAGCTTGCAGTACGCCTTTCAACATATCATCGTCCTGACACCATACCGCATCGATATGCTTATGCTTTTGCAAAAAGTTTTCCATCACCGCCAAGGCTTTTTGTGTAGACCAATCTGCAGGCTGCGAGTCAAGAATTTTGATGCCATCATGCTTGGCAATCACCTCATTAAAGGCATCAACACGCTGTTTGTTGATAGGAATTTGCATGCCTTCAATGACCACGACGTTGCCTTTACCTTGCATCTCTTTCGCTAGCCATTCTCCACCAACACGACCTAAACCAATGTTATCACCGGCAATAAAGACATCTTGAGCGGGTGTCGCCAATTCGCGATCAACTACTACAGTGTAGATACCCTCCGCATAAGCTTCTTCAATCACTTTTTGCAAGGTCGCCGGGTTGTGAGGCAAGATAACCAGCGCATTAATGCCCTTAATCATTAAATCTTCTACATCTCCTACTTGTTTAGTCCCAGAGCTTGCTGCAACCACAAAAAACTCTACGTCTTTCTCATCTTTAGCAATATCCGCAACCGCTTTTTTCGCCCACCACAATAAACCAGCAGTCCAGCCGTGATCCGCCGAAGGGACACTCACACCGACTTTATATTTGGCAGCTTGTACGCCGCTTGTAAAGACAAACAACAGCGCGAACGCCGCCATAATGTTCATGATTTTGTTTTTATAATTCATGTTCTTACTCCTAGTTTTGCAACCCTCACCCTATTAGCAAGGGATAAATTGGGCTGTTTAATAGAGATGCATTAGGCGAAGCCTAAATTATCTATGCTCAATTGCCGGTAGCTTACTGCCACAGGCCTTGGTTTTTTCCGCTTAAGCTACCCTAAACGTAGTGAAGAGAAGCTAAAGCATGGGTAGTTGATTAACATTGATAGCACTGCTACTGTTATTGCTACCTTTGAGTTTCTATCGATCTCCTTTAAACTGCGCCAGTACCGCAACTAAAATCACTAGACCTTTCACAGTTCCTTGCAAATATGGAGATACACCTAATAAATTCAGCATGTTATTAATTATTCCTAA
>Ga0209395_1001709_pt1 | contig 30276 bp, 23 predicted proteins | sample GOMGulsemesocosm_3_FD_184635 | JGI IMG/M metagenome (GOLD analysis project Ga0209395, IMG submission 184635) | Methane-oxidizing microbial communities from mesocosms in the Gulf of Mexico - GOM9D Gulf of Mexico (SPAdes) (version 2) | ecosystem: Environmental > Aquatic > Marine > Cold seeps... | reverse complement strand
CCTCCATCGCGTAGACACGCGAGGCATGGGTTTCACCATAAACCGGCATAGAGCGGGCCTGAGCATAGTCACTACGAAAACCCGTAGTGGACACATTCGCCAAATTATTGGCGTGAATGGCGGTGCCTCGTGCATTTTGAATGGCGCCGCTCATTGCAATATAAAGTGATTTATCCATGCTCTTTCCCCATCAACCTATTTCTAATCAACCTATGTCTAACCAACCACTGCCCGGTTACTTATCTAACGAATCTGCAGAATCGCCTGCGTTACCGTAGATTCCGTCTCAATAGCCCTGGCATTCGCCTGATAATTACGCTGTGCAAGAATCAGGTTTACCAATTCTTCAGACAAATCCACATTGGACTCCTCCAACGCACCAGACTGAATCACACCCAACGAGGAGCTACCTGCCGTACCGACAATGGCGTTACCGGAATCAAAAGATTCCGCCCACTGCGTGTTGCCCTGTGGAGAAAGACCTTCCACGTTGCTGAAGTTAGCCAATGCCACCTGACCCAAAATCCGTGACTGTCCATTGGTATAACGAGCAAATACGCCACCGGTACTGGAAATATCAACCCCGGTCAACAGACCTGTCGCAAAACCATTCTGGTTAATATCATTCACCGCAAACACACTACCGAACTGCGTGGTGCCGGTAAGGTTAATAGTAAAGTTGGAGGTAGTCGGAGGTGTAGTTGGCGCTTCGTCATCCGCAACACCCGGTAACTCAGTACCGTTATACACACCGGTAGAATCAACGGGCACCCAACCATCAATCCTGAGCGTAGCCGGAGTTGTACCGACTAAAGCCCCGTCGCTACTAAAGTTAAGTACATAAGACTGAAGTGTTGGAGTGGTTGTGGGTGTTGCTTGAGCATCTGGCACTGGACGGCCCACATTCTTACCATCAATCTGTACATGCATGGTCCACTGGTTATCTAACACAGGAGGTACTGCAGTAGCGTCCGCCTGTTCTTTCACGAAAAATTTGGTCATAACATGGGAGTTACCCTGACTATCAAACACCGACACCGATGTTGCCGAGTTATAGGTATTCTGATCAAGCGGATCAAATGGCGTCGTGGCTGGCGTAACTTCGCGAGAATCCAAGTTCAGCAAACCATTAACAGTCGTTGTCTGAATAGGGGGTAAGTTATCGGTGGTCACTTGCAGGTCCGCCAACTGACCAGAAATCGAACCGTTAGCCGAAGCAGGGAAACCCTGCAAAATTCCGCCAGAGTTATCAACAATATTACCGACATTATCTACCCCAAAGGCACCGTTACGACTGTAAAGCTGCTGCCCCTGGGAGTTAATAATGAAGAAACCGTTACCGTTAATCGCCAAATCCAGCGCATTACTGGTAAACCCTAAATTACCCTGTGAAAAATCCTGCTCCACAGAGGTCAATGACACGCCATTACCAATGGCGTTGGCACCACCACCCAATACCGAGCTGGCATAAACATCACCAAATTGGGCACTGGATGCTTTAAAACCCGTAGTACTGGCGTTAGCAATATTGTTACCCGTCACGTTAAGTGACGCGGCGGCGGCCTGGAGGCCTGAAAGTGCGGTATTAAAAGCCATGATGACTCTCCTTTTCGTAAAACGGATTAACGTACTTGAAGTACATTCGCTAATGGGATTGAGCCGCTGCGACCGGCCAGGTTGAGCATGGTGCCACTAGCTGGGTCGATCGTTACGCTGTTCACATTAAAGTTAACAGCGGTTCCCAGCTCGATGGTTTCACCGTTCACCCTACCTTGAGCGGCCAACGTATATTGTCCGGAAGGCGCTGCCTGTTCGTCACCGCCTAAACCATCCCAACTGAAGGTCAGGGGTCCGGCCCCGTGGTCACCTAGTGGCAACTGACGCACCAGTGCACCAGCGCTATTGAATACATTCAATGTCACCGAGCTGGCAGCCTCGGGCAGCCCAATAACCCCGGTTAGCGCTTTACCCTGCTCTAACTGCCCAGTAGTGGATTGAACCATCACATCGCGGCCCACCAGTGTTGTTGCCTGCAATGCCTGGTTGGAAAGCATACTTTGAGAGAAACTATTAAAAGAATCATTCAGATCCTGAATACCCTGTACCGACTCCAACTGTGCCAGTTGAGACATAAATTCAGAACCATCTTGAGGTTTCAACGGGTCCTGATTTTCAAGCTGCGCCACCAGCAAGGTCAGGAAGTCGGTTTTCTTGTCGTCTTCCTTCTTGGTGTTTGTTTTTACATTAATACTATCCAGAATACTCTGTGCATTAACGCTACTTACTTCACTCATCTTTGACTCCTCGCTTTAGCTTTAGCGTTACTGACCAAGTGTCAGTACCTTCTGCATCATTTGCTTAGCGGTATTCATAATTTCAACATTGGTTTGGTAGGCGCGTGATGCAGAGATCATATCGGCCATTTCAGAAACAACATCCACGTTGGGGTAATAGACATAACCCTCAGCATCCGCTGCCGGATGATCAGGCTGATACTTCTGACGCAGTTCACCCTGACTTTCGACAATGCCATCAACCTTGACGCCATAACCGGCCGACATACTGTTGAAGTCATTACCAAAACCGCTACCGAAAGCATCCTGATTAACCTGATCACGAATCACCGAAAAAACCGGATGACGTGCACGATAGGTCTCACCAGTGCTACTGCTGACGCTTTCTGCGTTAGCGATATTACTGGCGACGGTATTAAGGCGAATGGATTGCGCCGACATACCAGTTCCAGCAAGATCAAAAATATTGCCAAGAGACATGCTATTACTCCCCTCTAATCGCGCTCATCAAGCCGCGAAATTTGCTGTTTAAAAAGGTAAAACTGGATTGGAAGGCCAGCGCATTCTCGGTGTACTCAGCCTGCTCGATTTGCATATCCACGGTATTGCCATCAATCGAAGGCTGCATGGGCGTACGGTATTTAAGGTCTGAGCCTAAGCCCATTTCGCCAGCCGTCGAGATGTGGCGAGCATTAGTGCGTTGGATTGCGACACCCTGCTGACCTTTGGCTTGCGCCAACAGATCACCAAAGTCCATATCGCGGGACTGGTAGCCCGGGGTGTCCGCATTGGCAATATTGTTTGCCAACACTTCAGCGCGCTGACTTCTTAACGCCAGTGCCTGATCGTGTATACCCAATGCTGCTTCAAAGTTAATGGCCATCTGCGCCTCCAAAATTCAATTACGACATCACTAATGCAGAATGCGTGCCAATATTTATTAGCCATACATTTCAACAAGTTAAATGAATTGCCGCCTATTTATTAGCAACAACGGCAAGCTATTTCCGCTTACTCATCAACCAAGAGGCAAAGCTTTTCCCACAAAAGACTTTCTCCGAAACGTACTTATCAAAAACAAAGTCATAATTATTTCAATATATATGCCACACAAAATGCAGAACACTTTTCAGGAGCGGCAAGATAAAGAAATATAAAACTGGTGTAAAAACTGCATGTAACTTTACTAGAGACAATAAACGCCAAATTTACGGCGCACTTTATTTACAACATGCAACGGCAGAACACTCCGCCGGAGCACACAGGCAACAGCCATGAATAGGATAAGAGTTTGTACAATACTGGTATTAGCTAGCAGCTTACTATGCAGCGGCTGGGCGCAAGCCATTACGTCGCCGCAAACAATACAGTCAACCGTGCACCGCTACATGGATAAACTGCTAAAGCAGCACCTCCTCGACAATAACAGTCAGCAACGTATTGAATTTAACGTTGCTAGAATTGATCCGAACCTACGTATGCCCAGATGCTCCAAAGCCTTGAGTCTTAAAAAGAACAATCAACGTATACTGGGCCGCGTAAGCATCCGCGTACGTTGCGATGGTAACAACCCCTGGCAGATTTATGTGCCCGTCACCGTTAAGGCCTATCAAAAGGTCGTCACCGCCTCCGCACCACTGGCGCGGGAACAACGACTTGATAGGAGCGTGATAGAACTAACAGAAAAAGAGGTGTCGCGCTTAACGCAGGGCTATTTCAGTTCGATAAATGAAGTATTAGGAAAATCATTGAAACGCCCAGTATCTCTTAATGGCGTTATTCAGCCCAACATGGTCGTCGAATCAATGGTCATCAGCCGAGGCGACGAGGTGATGATCATCGCGAAAATCGGAACGCTTTCAGTAAAAAGCCCCGGAATCGCCATTAACAATGGCCGTATTGGTCAACAGATACAGGTAAAAAACAAAGCCTCAAAACGCGTTATCACTGCACGTGTTATCACCAGCAAACTGGTTGAGGTGATTATGTAGGCATTCACAACAACAATTTGAAAAAATTATTCTCAGCGCGGATAATAAGATCATTGTGTACCAGCTTTGAATGGCGATTAATTCACCAATAAAAAGCAAAAAGTTTTAAAGTTACGTTCAGCTCAGCCGATGTACAAGGTACACACATTAGGAACGTAGTGACATGGTTAACAATATCAACAGTTTGACACATAGCTCGATCAGCACCGCAAGCAATAAGTCTGAGCGTGTGGAAACTGTTAGCGCCGAGAATAAACAACAGGCAGCAGCGCCCAGCGAAGCTGCCTCTGAAACAATTGAGATCAGTTCTCAAGCTCAGTTGTTGGGCAAGCTCGAAGCGCAAATCAAAGATTTACCTGAAGTTGATCAAACGCGCGTGGATGCACTACGCGACCAAATCAGCCAAGGTACCTACGAGATAGACAGCTCCAGCTTAGCTCAACGCATCATTGACCTTGAGTTATAAGTAGCTTGTCGTGGCATAAACCACGACAAAACATGCTGGAGAATTACTATGGTGACACCCACCACCCTTTCGTCCTCAATGACTCAAGCGATTGAATTGCTGGAAACCCTCAATACCTTACTGATAGCGGAACGCAGCGCCCTCAGGGAACGCGACACCGCCAATATTCAATCGACACTTAATCAAAAAAACGATCTATTAAAGCAACTGGAACTTAATGGCACAGCCCGTAGCCAGTTACTCGCTAGTGCAGGCCTCAAGGGTGATGAGCATGGCATGGAAAGCTACCTTGAATCACTGCCCGTTACAGCTTCTCAGCTAAAGCAACAATGGCTGACCCTAAAAGAAAAGCTTCAAACCTGCAAAGATGCCAACCAGATTAACGGCACCATCGTACACCGCTCTAAAACTCAAGTAGAAGCATTGCTGAATATACTGCGAGGCCAATCAGGCCAACAGAAAATTTATAACGATGCGGGCAAGTCCAGCTCAGTAGGTGGTGGCCATTCATTAGCGAAAGCCTAACAAAGTCCTTGATACCAGGGTTGCATATCCTTATCGCGCATCTACACTAGATGCAATTACTTCACTGTTACTATAAAGGTATTTGACTCAAGACCATGGCACAGGATCCCCAAAAAACAACGGATGACGCTAGCGGTGTTATGGGCGTCCGCAGTTTGACCAATAAACAGCAGATTTTCAGTATTCTGTCCTCTGTACAGAAATCCCGTACGCCCATCACCATCAAATTCGAAGGTAACGACAAGTACTTTACAAGTATCATTCTGAAAACCGATTTTGATAAAGATCACCTGATTATTGATGAAATTGCACCTGCCGAAGGTCATGGGCTAGCAATGCAAAACCTGCCCTTTTCTATCCGAGGCAGTCATGGTGGTGTGAGTCTGTTTTTCCGCCCCAATATAATCCGCGGCTCTGGCACGGAAAACGGCATAGCTTTCTATAGCATTCCTCTGCCTGAAGAAATGGCCTATCAACAGCGCCGCGGGTCATTCAGAGCGTTAGTACCCCGGGCTTTAAACACTCAGGCCAACCTCACTTCAACAGAACGGAATCGCACCTTTTCCGGCCGTTTATTCGACATTTCCATTACCGGCTGTCGTATCAACTTTGAAGGTGAATTTGAACCTGAACTGGTACACAGTGAAATTTTTGAGCGCGTGGAAATCACACTGTCGGATAGTAATAGCATTAACTACCCTCTTAAGCTCAAACATGCCTACTTCAGCCGTGAAATGAAGGAAACAACCTGCGGTTTTGAATTTATTAACATTGATAAAGCGGGACAGCGAATCGTTGATCGTTTTGTCTACTTTCTGCAACGCGAAGCGAGGCGACTGGAAACTAAATAAAGCTCGCTTTATTCCGCGCGATTAGAACAGCCTCAACACAGATAATTTTTTCACATCCTCGGGACGATCCACATCCCAGCGTTCTGGTAGTTCATGCCATTGACACTTTATCTTCCGCAGCCGCTCGCGCGTCTGCGTTAGAACCTGACCTGAACCCCAGTCAATGCCTTTAAATAGTTCAGAATAATGGCGGCGCATGCCAACCAGCACATAGCCTCCATCACTGGCTGGCCCTACCACCACCTCATTCCCCTGTTGCAGCGACTCCAAAGCCTCGGTGAGATAGTCAGCATCCAACACCGGACAATCACTACCCACTAGGATAACCATTTCGCTCTGCAGCAGCGCCTGTTCAATGGCGTAACTCATACGCTGACCTAAATCTGTGCCTTGCTGCACACTCGGTTCGGTGACAGATGGTGATAATGTGTTAAAAAAATCGACCTCCCCAGAGCTATCAGACCAAAGACACATTGGAGCCAACTGAAAAGCACTCAGTGTTTCCCACGTATGGCGCAGCAGCTTTTTATGTAACTGCATAGCACCAACTTCACCTAACGCCGGAATCAAACGAGTTTTGACATGTCCGGCTCGGGGCACTTTGGCAAATTGCAAAATACGAGCATTGGGGAATTTCATCTTAATGGAGAAATGCTCAATTGGAGGGGTAATAACGCTGCGCTAACTCGGCCGGTTTCGCGCCAAAAAAATAGCGTAGCCGTAGCTCCCACATTAATAAAATCGTGCGAAAAACACCTCGTGATTCCCAACGACGGCTGGAAGTTTTAACCTGTTGTTTAAGGCAAAGTGGTGCACTGGTTCTGCGCAAGCGGCAACAGAACTCAATGTCTTCCATCAATGGCTCATCCACAAAGCCGTCCATAGTTTCGAATAATTCACGACGCACAAATAATGCCTGATCACCCGTAGCGATACCGGTCAGCGCCGAGCGCCAGTTAATACAGGTTTCAATCACACGAAAAATTGGCTGATTACCACTTAGGCTGACATTAAAACGTCCCCAACTTCGGGAGCTTTGAGCTATCTCTTCACTCCATTCAAAAAACGGCTGGGGTAACCACGTATCAGCATGTAAAAAAAGTAGCCAGTCACCCTCCGCGTGGGCCACTCCGGCATTCATTTGCCGAGCCCTCCCTGGCGCCGACTCTAGCACCAGATCACACAAAGGTTCAGCAATAGCTAAACTTTGGTCACTGCTTTTACCATCTACCACAATCAACTGATGATCACTCTCGCGAAACGGCTGTAAGTGCTGTAGAAAGCTCGCCAGCGCATCAGACTCATTCAATACCGGCACGATGATCGTCAGTTTCATTGAAATTTATTCCGAAATGAATGCCGGACCTAGTCCAGCGCACCGCCACAACTACTACCCTGTCCTGCAGTACAGCCATAACAATGATCAGCCACCCGAACATCCTGTCCACCCAGGTTACCTGTCATCAGATCACTGAGATGCGGCTTGGGTTTATCCGAGGTAATCATTGGCAAGCGCAACATCTGATTAAAATCACAATCGTAAACATAGCCCTGCCAGTCAACACTGACCAATGATCGACACATCAAGGTTGAGAGATTATGCTCCGCAAAATTATCCTTGAGCAATGCCATGTACTCATCAAACAGATTCTTGGACAGCAACATGCTGCCAAAACGGCTGATGGGCATATTGGTGATTACAAACAGATCATTAAACTCAATATCGTGACGTTGCTTAAGCTCACGTTGATAATCAGCCTTAAGAGGCTCCTGCGCAGGTGGTAGGTTTGTATCCGTGGGGTTAAACACAAGATTTAACTTCAATCCCGTATCAGCTTTCCCATAACCCAGCTGATTTAACATTTTAAGCGCTTCTATGCTGTCGTGATAAACCCCTTTACCGCGTTGCTTATCCACATTCTGTTCCGCATAACAGGGTAATGAAGCGGTAATTTCAACACCTTGTTCAGCCAAAAACCTCGCCATATCCTCGTAACCATCTTCCAATAAAATAGTTAGATTACAACGATCCATGACATTGACACCCAACGCACGTGCCTTAGTCACCAAATATTTAAAATGCGGGTTCATCTCCGGCGCTCCACCGGTTAAATCCAACTCACGGATACCCTGTGTTTTTAGAAAATCTATCACCAAATCAATCGTTGCAAGATCCATCAACTCGGTACGACGCGGCCCGGCGTTCACATGACAGTGCACACAACTTAAGTTACATAAATAACCCAAATTAACCTGCAATTTATCCAGCTTCGATCGTTTGATCGCGGGAAAATCAGTAATTTGCAGCAGAGGCAGGGTATCAAGCATAGCGGGTCCGATTTATTGAAATTATTAGAACGGCATCATAGAGCCCCATTGCAGCTATGGACAGCGCAAACAACGATTCATTCCGCGGGCCATTTGTTCTGAGCACCATTTATTATCAGGACCATAATGCTAGACTGGTTACAAATATTTGGAGCGCCTATGAGCAAAACGCCTAACCCAGTTATTGGCATTATCTGTGACGCCTTCGGCCGCGATGGCAATGCGGACAGACCTTTCCACGGTGTTGCCGAGGAGTACATTCGAGCAATCAATCAAGGTACCCGCTGCACGCCACTATTAATTCCGGTTATAACAAACGAAGACAATGATGCTGAGGCTTTGTGTCAGATTCTCGACGGTATTCTGTTAACTGGCAGCCGTACCAATGTTCACCCAAATCGTTATGCAGGAGCAACAAGCAAGCCCGGAACCCTGCACGATTTGCAGCGTGACAATACCGCCTTTGCACTGATTAAAGCCGCGCTGAAAACCAAACTGCCTGTTTTTGGTATTTGTCGGGGGTTTCAGGAGATCAATGTCGCACTCGGAGGCTCTCTGCATCAGGAACTAACAGACATTGATGGCAGACTGGACCACGCCAAACACATGGAATTACCGCAAGACCAACAGTACCAAGCAAGCCATGAGATAAAACTGACAGCCGATGGCTTTCTTCAACAACTGCTGAACGAAACAATTATCAGTATCAATTCGCTACATCATCAAGGAATAGATCGACTCGCTGGCAGTTTGGTACAGGAAGCTGCTGCCGAAGATGAAACACCAGAAGCTTTCCGTATACCCAGTGACGACCACTTTTTCATTGCTACCCAGTGGCACCCGGAATGGCATATCACCACTGATCCCGTATCGCAGGCGTTATTCAAAGCCTTTGACCTTGCCGTCCATGACTATGCAAAACTAAAAAATCGCATTAAAAACTAGTTTATTCGTTCTCATAATCACTACTCATGTGGCGAATAAAATTAGTTCTGCGTAAAATGATCGTCCGTCATTATGCCCCGGTGGCACAGCTGGATAGCGCGGCCCCCTCCTAAGGGGCAGGTCACAGGTTCGAATCCTGTCCGGGGCACCATTTTCTTTTACCAAACCATTTTTCAAACATAAAAGTTCCAGGCACAAAAAAGACACCCTCAGGTGCCTTTTTATATCTGTGGATATCGTTTTTTATGTTGTTAGAATTGCAAAGGCGTTTCACCTTCTTCCAAAACCACTAATTCCACTCGACGATTTTGCGCAGCATCTGCACCTGCAATCGCCTTTCTTTTGCCATGCCATTCAGCGTGTAAACGCTCTTTTACAACGCCATGCTGATCAACAAGGCGCTCTTTAACCGCTTCGGCACGTTGCTGTGACAGAGCCATATTAAAGTCATCTTCACCAATCTGATCCGTATGCCCTTCGAGCAACATTTTAGTTTGGGGATTATCCTCCATAAATTCAGCCGCAGACTTAAGCGTTTCATCAAAGCTCGGTTTTACAAAAGCTGAACCAAAATCAAACTCAATCTTTGCCACTGGACGCCCCGTGGCATAATCAATGACGGCTACCTGAGGCTGCACCTCGAATGAGATATCCTTGCCTTGCATCACCGCTTCCAGCAACGCTTTTTTATCAATAATCAATTGATCAGGCGCTTCAGCAGGACAACGCCCCGCCAGTTCTTCATCCAGCTCTCGGTTTAAATCAAGACCTTTCGCGGCGATGCCTTCATAACCGACCACCTGCAAGGTTTCAAGCAGTCGTCCCATACCGGCTAATGTAGCGATTTGAGCAGCAACAAAATCGGCTTCAGCATTCACCAACGAGCGGCTAACCTGAAAATATTCATTTTCCTGATCCAGTAAATCCAGCAGCGTGCGCTGACCGATATCAAACTGTTCCCGGTAAGCATCGCGCGCTTTATTGGTGGCCTCGCGGTTAATCTTCAAATACTGCAGCTGTTCCTGCAAACTGGTGGTGTTGTTATAGGCAATTGCCACCACCTGACGTACTTCCTGACAGACTCGAACGCGATCTTCACGGGCGGCATTAGTGCGCTCATGGAACTGACGTTTTTCAGCGCTATTACTGCCACCTTTGTAAAGGTTATAAGTCATGATCAACTCAATGGCCTGCTCGTCATAATCACCCGTCACGCCGTCACGGTCATGCTCAAGCTCCTGACGCAGGCGTAAATCAAAACGCGGCAGCATAGGAGCATTTTTTGCCTTTGCTTCGGCTTTAGCTGAGTTCAGACTTTCAATCGCGGAGTTAATCGCCGGGCTTTCGGCATAGGCCAGACGTAACGCCTGTAACTTGTCTTCAGGCAACAGGTCATCAGGGAAAGTCGGCCACTGCGGCTTAGCCGGTGGCAACATGCCAACAATACGCTGATAACGTACCGTCACATCATGCAGGTTATCCACTTCGGTGAGTAAATTAGTTTCGGCGAGGGCAAGGCGACCTCGTGCTTGGTCCAGATCAACACGACGGCTGATACCTGCGTCTGTGCGTTCTTCAATATCATTAAATAATAGTTTGTGTTGCACGTAATTCTGTTTCGCCAGCTCAACAAGGTTCTGGTAACGCAACAGATCTATATAGGCTTGCGCCGCTTCTTTTGCTTTTTCTTCAGAGACCTGACGTAGCTGATAAAAACGCGCCAGCGATGCTGCATCCAGACGTTTCACATTATTACGTACCGCAAAGCCATCAAATAACATTTGCGTCAAACTCAAACGTACGCTGTCGGTGCTGTAACTATTATCGTTAGTTGTTGGCGTATCAGTACTTTCTTGTCCAACCTGCGCAACCAAATCAACAGAGGGTAAATAACCGCCCTGTGCAGCCCGTTTTTCTTCGCTGGCTGCTTTAAAGGTATACCAACCCGCATTAACTTCGGGATTATGTAATACCGTATGACTAACCACTTCTGTTAGTGTTTGTGCTGGCTCAGCCAAAACTCCTGATACCGGGATGCAAAACACCATCCCAGCGACTATTATTTTTTTTATGGTTCGCATAATTATCCTTGGCGAGGAGTTAATTGTTAAAAGGAATATTCCTTGGCAGTAGTGCCCCTTAATAAACCGGGAGGTAATATAATACAGTCGCCAAAAAAATGCTCACGTTACAATGTAATCAAATATATCGAACAAAGAGAAATACCGGCAGATCCTTCTCTGCCAATAACAATAGTTCATTTTTTTAACTTGTCTAAAAATAGAATAAAACTTTTAAAAACAATGAGTAACAACTGCCAATGAGACCAAACATCACTCTATTTTATCGCCAGCCCTGCGGTTAAATGGAATATTAACCTCTTGTTAAAACGCCTTATCCTCCTTCGTCGCTGTAAATTTATCATGCAGCGTTTGTGTGCCTGTTTATTAATACTGTCGACGTGGGTATGCCTGGCAACACCTAATATCAACCTGATGCAACAGCTGGCACAGCAGCGCTATGGCGCCGATGCTGTGAAAATCATTCAGGCCTGGCAACAGCTGGTTCTTAATAATAAGTCCGTCGCAGCAACTGATAAGCTCCAGGCAATTAACATTTTTTTTAATCAACGCATTCAATTCAGCGATGACCTGCGCATTTGGCAACAGCCTGACTACTGGGCCACTCCGCTGGAAACCATGGGCCGTCGCTTGGGTGATTGTGAGGACTTCAGCATCGCCAAATACGTCTCGCTACTGTTAGCGGGCATTCCCATTGAACAACTGCGGTTGGTCTATGTAAAGGCGCGCATTGGTGCGGTTTCAAAAAACCTGACCCAGGCTCACATGGTGGTTGCCTATTACCCCAGCGCCAATGCCGAGCCACTTATTCTGGACAACCTTAACCCGAAAATATTGCCCGCCTCACAACGGCGTGATCTACTACCGGTCTTCAGCTTTAACAGCGCCGGGCTGTGGATTCAGGGACAAAACAAACCGGTCGGCAGCGCGCAGAAACGCCTATCTCGCTGGCGTAATCTGTTAACACGTATGCAGGCTGAAGGCCTCTAGGGAGTTAAAAAATGTCACTCTACAAACAGCTTTGGTTAGCCGTCATATTATTGATGGCCCTCGCCTTCAGTGGCAGTTTTCTGCTCGCCACAAAATCGGCGCAGAATTATCTCAGTGAGCAACTACAACTGAAAAACTTCGATAACGCCAACTCCTTAGCTCTATCACTGACACAACAGGCAGACCCGGTATTGCAGGAGTTGTTGATTTCCGCACAGTTCGATAATGGTCATTACCAGTTCATCAAACTCACCGCCCCAACCGGGGCGCTTGTTGTTGAACGAACCAACGAAGAAGATGTACAGCAAGCACCCGGTTGGTTTATGTCCATGTTCCCTATCGAAGCTGAAGCCGGCGTTGCTCAGGTCAGCAATGGCTGGCAACAAATCGGCACGCTGTCACTTAAGAGTGATTCGCGCTTTGCCTATCGAGAAATGTGGGTATCCACCCAGCTAATGTTTTTGTATTTTCTGGCGGGCGCACTGTTTAGTGGCTTGATTGGCAACCGTATCCTCAAAACCATTCTAAAACCACTGTACGGCGTCGTCGACCAAGCCAAGGCCATCGGTGAGCGTCGCTTTATCACCATTGAAGAACCCAACACTTTGGAATATCGCCTGTTGGTCACCTCCATGAATAGCCTTTCCGAACGTGTTCAGCAGCTGCTTGCCAGCGAAGGCGGCGAACTTCATGAATTGCACTTAGAAGCAGAAAGGGACAACCTGACGGGATTACTGAATCGCGCACCGTTTCTACAACACCTGTCATCACTACTCAGAAAAGGCGATGAGTTCTGCACCGGCTGTATCGTATTATTGCGCATTGAACAGCTCGCCGAATTAAACCGCAGCGAAGGCCGCGATATCATGGACAGCCTACTGAAAAATTTCGGCTCTTCGGTGCAAAATGTTGCAGATCAATGTGAAGGCAGCTTAGCAGGACGCCTCAACGGTTCGGATTTCATTGTAATACTGCCCGGCTGCGAGCACGTTGAAAGCACGGCTCAACGTATACACGAAGACTTCCTGCGTATTGCTACGAAAATGCAGTTAACCACAACACCGGTTATTTCCGCAGCCGCAGGTGAGTATCAGCCCGAAGATACCCCTCAAATGTTACTGACCAGAGTTGATACCGCGCTAGCTGTTGCTGAAGCCGAACAGCGCAGCTGTCTGAAAATGACCACCGCTAACAGCAGCTTACCGGAATCGTGTAATACCGAGTGTTGGCAAAAGCTGATCAAAAAAGCCATTCAAACCCATAGCGCGACCCTGCGAGCAACGCCAATCATCAGCAAAGACGGTTCAACGCAATGCACACAACTGGTGCCAGAAATTATTAATGAGGATGGTAGCCGCATTAGTTACGAAGAGTTGCAGCCCTGGTTATCTCGCCTTGATTTAGCACCCACCGTAGATCTATGGTGCCTGCAACAGGCCGTAGCGCAACTTAATACCGATAAAGACACATCAACAACGCTAGCATTGAGCCTGTCAGCACAGTTGCTCAATTGCGAAGTACAAGCTCAGGAATTTCTGACGTTATTAAAAGCATGCTCTGACAAGGCAACACAACTACGTTTTGCCTTCCCGGAATATGGTGCATATCAATATTTGGATAATCTAAAAGATTTCTCAACGCAACTACAAGCCGTTGGTTGTAGTGTGGGGATCGAACAGGTCGGGCCGGAAATTGCCAGCATCGGTAAACTGGCGGATCTGGGCATTGATTATGTCATCGTTGATGAAACCATTATTCGTGACATTGATGACAACAACACGCGTCAAATCTTCCTACGTGGCCTGTGCACCATCGCCCACTCCATTGGCCTAAAAGCCTATGCTGAAGGTATTAGCTCTGCACAGGAGTTAGATGTCGTTAATAAGCTGGGGATTGACGGCGCAACAGGTCCGCTCTTTCGTCATTGATTAATAAGAAAGATCACCTAACCAGGTGTTTAAAGCATGTCTGGTAACGTGTTAAAAGAAAGCCTACACGGACTGTGTAGGCCAAAGCATCATCTAAAAACCGTTATTATCTTCATCAAAAAGTAAGTCCAACCGTGGCGCAAGGCATTCACGCAAACGTTGACGCTTTTGCATTTTGCCACGAGCAGCGTCTGGCAGGTCGGTAAAACGAATGACGTTTTTGCTGATCAACAAATCGATCACATCTTCCAATACACGAATAAAACCAAGGTCACTATCATCCAAATCACCTCGGTCTGTTTGCCACTGAGCAAGAAAGCTGACCAGCTCCTCTGAGTTCTCATCCAGCAACTCATCAAAACCATCATCAACTGATTGACTAACCGCTGTAATGCCACCCTGCGCATCACGTTTAATATAGGGCATTGTTACTCCTGTTAGTGCAATTTAAGAATAACAGGCGGTCAATGCCGCCCGTGATTCCAAGCTCGATTAATCCGTGATGAGTTTTCCACTATCAACCAGGCTTTGCAATAATGCGCTCTGACCTACAGTCGAATCAAAATCAACACCCGCTAACTCAATAGTCTGATCAACTGCGCCGTAATTACCGTCTGTAAACTGACCGTCACTGCTGACATCAATGAAGGTATTAGTATTACCGTCCACCTCTACCTCACGCACATGCAGATAAGCCGTCAGGTCTTTACCCTGTTCATCAACCAGCAGGTCACTCAGATCCAGTACATCATGATCCGATTCATTATTATTAAAATCACTAATGGTATCTAAAGCCGGGCTACCAGCCGTACCCTGATCACCTAACTCCCAAACAAAAGTATCAACACCAGCCCCACCGATGAGTATGTCGTTGCCGTTACCGCCCGAAAGAATATCATTGCCAGCAAGACCATAAAGCGTATCGTTACCCGCACCACCACTCAAGTTGTCTGCGTCTGAACCACCAGTGAGGGTGTCATTGGCTGCACTGCCACCCAATGCGAAACCACCTGCACCTGCGCTCAAGTTAGTGTCACCGTCAAATGTCAGCCCAATAGTTTGGCTTGTCAGCGTGGTATCACCGTCAGCATCCACAGCCCTTACGCCGATGCTGGTTGTTTGATCGACAGCCTCTCCTGTAATACTCTGGATGCCAAAACGATAGTCCGAACCGCTGGTAGCACTAAAGGTGATTTTGTCGAAGTCTGCGCCCGTTAGATTGGCAAGAATATCCGCGTTAGCGATAGTGTTGACGCCTTCCACTTGGCCTGCACCCACCTCATTGCCATTCAAAAACAACTTATAGGTCAGGGTTTCAGCCGTTTTACCCCCATGAGCCGGATCAAGCTGATTGATATTGATAGCCATTCCGCTGATTTTATTATCCAAAGTAATAGACAGAATCTCGTCGCTCTCAATAAATTGGTTAGCCACACCAAAATAGCTAATATTAGTATTCACCGGGGAAGAAAATCCATCATTTTCTATACCTACAACCGAAAGCGTATAGTTTTGCGCACCAATACTGATCGTGTAGATACCGTCTGTATTACCCGCTGTCAGTGACCCTATTTCTGAGGTGATGTGAGTAGCATCCAATTCTTGCAGCATTGTAATCTGGTATTGACCCGTGGTCGTATCACCCGCCACCTCATACACCGGCGTTCCGTCACTAGCAACCGCGGTCAGCTTTCCGCTAACAGAATCAGTGTCATAGCTGAGCGTCATCCCCTGATAGTACAGGTTCTGTGTGACTGTCGTGTTATCTTGACCAATATGGGTTGCGGTAATATTTCCGTCAGAATCAACACTACCGGTGAACATAAATTTGGCTGCCGCCCCCGCGTCTGCACCGATATCCAAGCCACTCGAACCAACCAGTGTGGCTCCCACACCCGTTGAAATAATAGCGTTATTGGCATTACCCACAAATACCGGGCTATCATCCTCCACCGCCACCGAGATTGTGCTGGAGCCAACACCACCGTGGCTGTCTGTGACGTCCACACCCAAGACTATCGTCAGATTATCTTCTGTGCTCTGATCGGGGTGATCTATCGGGCCAGATAAGGTAACTGTATAAGCACCTAAGTTGTCGATAGTCGCAATAACAATGGCAGCGTCAGTGACAGAACCGGTAAGCGTGCCGGTTCCACCACCCGTCCAAGTTATTACCTGATCACCCGACGTATAGCTGGCAGTTGGTGCAGACAAAGTGTAACTGTCAATAGGGCTGTCTGTATCGGTGGCAAGAACATTGCCGTTAGCGCTTGCAGAGTTAGTGCTGTCGGTGTTCCCAGTGTTATCAGGATTAGCTGTGGACAAGCCCTCTTCTGAAACACGCACACTGCTGGAGCTAACCACTGGTGCATGATTCGCAGCCGTCACATCCGGCGTATCACTGCCTGTCGACGACAATGGCGTCGCATTGTCATCCGTCACCGTCAGCGCAATCGGGTCTAACGCCGTTCCTGCATTGATCGCATCAATGCCTGCTGTCGTCAGGAACACATTGCCGTTCTGATCCAGCGTGTAATGATTATTCGGATTCGACGTAAACGACACCGTTAACGTGTCATCGTCACCCAGATCGTCCGTCACATACGTGCCAGCAACACTCGTGCCCGCCGTCAAAACGACCGCATCTTCAGTAAAGTCTTTCGCCGTCACCACGATGGTCGGCGTGTTATTCGCAGCCGTCACATCCGGCGTATCACTGCCTGTCGACGACAATGGCGTCGCATTGTCATCCGTCACCGTCAGCGCAATCGGGTCTAACGCCGTTCCTGCATTGATCGCATCAATGCCTGCTGTCGTCAGGAACACATTGCCGTTCTGATCCAGCGTGTAATGATTATTCGGATTCGACGTAAACGACACCGTTAACGTGTCGTCGTCACCCAGATCGTCCGTCACATACGTGCCAGCAACACTCGTGCCCGCCGTCAACCCACCTTCATCTTCGGTAAAGTCTTTCGCCGTTACAACGATCGTCGGCGCTTCATTTTCCACATTATCCGGTGTTTCGGGGGTTACCGTTATCCTAACTGTCTGCGTACTGCTTTCACCTGAGACTGAATCTCTCACTGTATAGATAAAGCTATCGCTGCCATTGAAATCAGCGTTCGGGGCGTAGTCGTAGCTACCATTGGCACGGAACGCTAACGTTCCACTACTGACACCGCTAGCTAGGGCAAAACTCAAACTACCACCGCTGGTGGTACTGTCATTGCTCGCTACGCTGCTGGTAGTTCGACCGCTATCTTCAGCCACGGTCAGGCTGTCATCGCCTGCCGTTAAGTCTGCCACCGGACTCACCGTGATGTTTACGGTCTGGGTGCTGCTTTCACCGGCGGCGGCATCGGTCACCATGTAAGTGAAACTGTCGCTACCACTGAAGTTGGCGTTCGGTGTGTAGCCGTAGCTGCCATCGGCACGAAAGACCAAGGTGCCATTGCTCACCCCCGCAGCCACCGCGTAACTGAGGCTGCCACCGCTGGTGGTACTGTCATTTACAGCCACACTTCCGCTACTCTCACCGCTGTCCTCTGTCACGGTGAGAGTATCATCGTCCGCCGTCAAATCCGTGACCGAAGTTACCGTAATATCTACCGTTTGGGTGCTGCTTTCACCAGCGGCTGCATCGGTCACTGTATAGGTAAAACTGTCGGCGCCATTGAAGTTGGCGCTCGGGGTGTAGTCATAACTGCCATCAGCGCGGAACACCAAGGTGCCATTGCTGACACCACTGTTCACGGCATAACTCAAACTACCACCGCTGGTGGTGCTATCGTTGCTAGCCACACTACCGGTGGACAGACCACTGTCTTCAGACACGTTCAGGCTATCATTACCGGCCGTCAAATCCGTGACAGGGTTGACTGTGACACCGACCGTAGCCGTATCCGTGCCACCTCTTCCGTCACTAACGGTGTAAGTAATGATGTCTTGGCCATTGAAGTTAGCATTCGGCGTATATTTCAACGTACCATCGTCATTAACGCTAACACTACCATTACTGGCCGTGGGCGTACCCAATACGTTCAGCGTATCACCATCCGCATCAGTGTCGTTATCCAGCACATTGATATTATCGAAGATGGTATCTTCGTTAGTAATAATCGAAACATCGTTGTTTGCTACCGGTGCATTATTACTCTCTTCAGCTTCACCGAATGTCACAGCCGCTGTAGTTACACCACCATCATCTTCTCCAGCTCCATTTTGCTGCCCAATACTTTCAACGATACGTTCCAGAACGACAAAGCTGTGGCCCTCATCACCACCGCTACCGGCTGCGGGTGCTTCGAGAAGATCATCAATTTCTTCACCACTTTCCAAAGCTCTTAACAGCTCATCGATACTGCCGTCGTCAACCGCTGCATCCTGTGCGTTGTCAGCTGTTTCGGGCAGCATGTCGTTGCTGAAAGTAAGGGGAGTTTGAGAATCCACTAGCATGGATTGACCGTTAGCCATGGCTAGTTCGACTGATTCGCCGGGATCGGCAACAATGCGTTCGCCAGGATAAATGACGCTGTCAGGTGTCAACAGGCGCATTTCGCCATTTTCGTTGCGTACGTACACTTCACCTGTAACGGCAACAACTCGGGCAATCGGGGTCTGATCAGTCATGTTCTTTATCCTTGCTAAAAAAGGGTTTTAACAGCGTTGGATAAAGATTAGCGCAGCTCTAAAGTTACGCTATTGTACCAAAGGACAATAGGTCGTTATTTTTTGATAGATTATTGATAAGCAGGGCAAGTTTTACGCGATCGCGTACTTCCAGTTTATCGAAAACCACTGATATATGAGCTTTTACAGTACGTTCGGTAATATCTAAATATGCGGCAATTTCTTTATTTGAAGAACCTTTTCCTACTTCAATCGCCACCATGCGCTCACGTGGTGTGAGTTGCTGAAGGCGCTGTTCAGTTTGAGCGGCTAGTTTCGCTTCAGGCGTTACATTAGCCGCGGCGGTGACCGCCAGCAGTTTTTGCATGAGGTGCGCGCCAATCCACAGCCCACCCTGTGCAACTACCGAGGCTATTTCACGTAACTGTTCCGGTGCCGCCAAATAATGACAGTAACCGACGGCACCCGCCTGCATAACCTGCATGGCCTCCTGATCCGATTGCTCATCGGTCATCACCATCAATTTTTCTGTTTGGTGGGCAACCTGGTGTAATAAAGGCAGTCGTTGCTCGACAGGCAACAGGCTGATATCGAGCCAATAAATCGAGCCCTTAGCGTTAAGTTCAGACGCAGAAAAGCTCGTGTGTGTGCAGTAAAGCGCATGATCAAAGGCTTCCTGCCAACGCGGGTTAAGCCGCTCTCGTGAGGTGATAAAGATCTGTGTGTTCATCGTTCAGTCAACGCATACTGTTTGGCACGTAATACCGGTTTCAGCAGGTAGGATAAAATGCTTTTCTTGCCGGTCAGAATATCCACCTGCGCAACCATGCCCGGAATAATAGGTTTATTTTTGCCCAGGCTGGATTTAAGGGTTCGTATCCTTACAGTGTAGAAGGGGTTGCCGTCTTCATCCATTACAGTATCAGCACCTATGTGCGCCACGGTGGCGTCCAACCCACCATAAATCGCAAAGTCATAAGCGGTAAATTTCACCAATGCCGGCTGGCCCAGTGTTAGGAAGGCGATGTCCTTGGGTTTGATTCTAGCTTCCAGCAGCAGCGCTTCATCAAGCGGCACAATTTCAACCACCTCTTTACCGGGTACCACAACACCGCCGATGGTGTTAAAGAACAAGCGTTTAACGGTACCATGCACCGGCGATCGCACAGCCGTTTGCGCCACTCGGTCAGACAAGCCAATGCTGGTTTCATACAGGCCCTTTATACGAATCGTCACCTCGGTTAAATCTTCACGAATGGCATTTTTAAAATTCAATTCAACTTCGCTAACCTTGCCCTTGGCTTCGGCAATGGAGGCTTCAATGCGTTTAGCCTGAGCGGTGGCTTGATCACGTTCGCCTTTGAAGCGCGTCACATCACGCTCAAGACGTATAATCTCCACTTCCGAAACAGCGCCAGAGGCCATCAGCGGCTTAGTTTTTTTCAATTCCTGTGCAGAAAGTTGATAAGAACGTGCCGATTGTGTTCGTTTTGCCTCAGCTTCAGCCAATTCCTGATAACGTTGCTCCAGTTGCTGTTCAGCAATATTTTTTACCGACGCTAATTGAGCAAGACTGGCGTCGTACAAAATTTGCTGTTGCGCTACCACATCAGCGATTTTTTCCTGCCACAGCGCCTCTGCCTCAAATACTGAACCTTCAGCAACGGCTTTAAGACGTGCAGCTTTAACCTTCAATACCAGATATTCCACTTCGTTTTCACGCAATGATGAAGTGAAACGAGTGGCATCCAGCCGCACCAATAACTGCCCGGCTTCAACGACATCGCCCTCATTAACGTCAATGCTGGTCACCACACCACCATCAAGGGACTGAATAATCTGCAGCTGGCGGGTGGGAATGACCTTACCGTCTCCACGTGTCACCTCATCAATCTCGGCAAACGCCGCCCAAACAAGCAATAACACCAGCGTGACCGCAACCACATACAGAATGGCACGCGCGCGAATGGGTTCCTGATACACTAGCGCCGAGTTAGCGTCAACCAACCAATCCAGCGTTTCCTCCTCTTCATTGCCCGCCCAGCGTGCGAAAAACTGGTTATAGAGCGATTGAATGGAAGCAATAACTCGCTGCCAGAGGTTTTTATCGACAACCTTTGGCTGCTCGTCATGCTGCTGAGCGTTTGCCTCAGGCACAGTTTCAACGGGTTGATCATTAGTCTGCTCTATTTTTGGCTGCTTACTCATGAAGCTTTCCCGATACGACCTGCACGCAGCGCTTCAATCACCTGATCACGCGGGCCATCGGCAACAATTCGGCCGCTATCAACCACAATAATTCGATCCGACATCTCCAGTAACGAGGTGCGATGTGTCACCATCAGCATGGTTTTACCCTTGGCAAATTCAGTCAGTTTTCTTTTAATCCAGACTTCGGTGGCGTGATCCATGGAACCGGTTGGTTCATCGAGCAACATAATGGGCGGATTGTGAATTACCGCTCGCGCCAACGCCACGGATTTACGCTGCCCGCCGGAAAGCGTCTCGCCGCGTTCGCCCACCATCATGTCAAAACCCTGCGGGTGTTGATTCACATACTCATTCAAATTGACAAACTCGGCGGCCTGTAATACCGCTTCGTCATCAGCCTGCGGGTGCCCCAGCACCAGATTTTCACGCAAGGTACCGTAGAAAAGTGTCGCCTCTTGCGGCACAAAACCTACCTGTTGACGTAATTCGGCGGGATCGAGCTGACGTAAGTCCACGCCATCAATCAACACCGAGCCTTCGGTGGGTTGATAAAAGCCCATGGCTAATTTTTGCAGTGTGGTTTTGCCCGAGCCAATGCGCCCCATAAAAGCCACATGTTCTCCCGCCTTTACCTTGAAAGAGACATTATGTAACGCTCCCATGCCCGCTTCGGGATACGCGAAGCTCACGTTACGAAATTCGATATCACCCTGAAATTTTGGACGTGACAGGAAATTAGCACCGGCCGGGCGCTCCACAGGTCGCTGCATAATTTCTTCCAGCGACGTTAGTGCAGTGGAAGCATTATGATACTGAGTCATCAAACCGGCAATCTGACCCAGCGGCGCCATAATTCGGCCACTCAGCATGGTGGAGGCAATCAGCCCACCCATGGTTAACTCTCCATTGGCGATCAAATAAACTCCAGTGATAATCACCGCCACATTAACCAACTGCTGAACCGATTGAGTAACATTCACATTGGTACTCGATAACAAGCGTAATTTAACGCCAGTAGCCGCTAGAAATGCGGCCGTTTTTTCCCAGCGTCGCTGCATCAAGCCTTCAGCACCCATGCCTTTAATGGTTTCCAATCCTACTAAGCTCTCAATCAGCGTAGCATTGCGCATTGCGCTGGCGCGGAAAGTGGCTTCGGTTAACTCCTGCAGGCGACTCTGTGTCAGCCAGGCATAGAGCAACACAATCAGGATACCCACCACGATGGGAATCAGAATCAGCGGACCAATCCAAAAGATTACCGCCACAAAAATCAGCACAAAGGGCAAATCAATCAAAGCCGTTATCGACGCTGAAGCAATAAAATCCCGTACCGTTTCAAAGGATCGTAAATTAGCCGCAAAGGAACCGGCAGAGAGCGGGCGGGCCTCCATTCGTAAACCTAACACCTTTTCCATGATCTGCGCCGATAGCTTAATATCAATACGCTTGCTAGCAAGGTCCAGAAAATAGCCGCGCATGGTGCGTAAAATCAGATCAACCACCATCACCAAAGACACACCAATCGCCAACATCCACAGGGTTTCAATGGCGTGATTAGGCACTACTCGGTCGTACACATTCATGGTAAACAGCGGTAATGCCAGTGCAAACACATTAATCAGAAAAGCAGCAATCAACACATCGCGATAGGTGGGCATATTTTCGCGAATGGCTCCCCAGAACCAGTGCGCTTCATGAGTCCCTTTTACCTCTGGCGCCCGTGCATCAAAACGGAACTTGGGACGTACCAAAATGGTGGTTCCGCTGTAGCGTTGCAACAGCTCACTGGCTGCGACATCCACCACAGCTTCACTGAGCTCAGGGTAAATAACCTTGGCAAACTCCTTGTCAACACTCCAACCCATTAACAAACACACTTCATTATTATCAAGCAACAACAGTGCAGGCAATAACGCAGGGTTAAGCTTATCAAGTGGTTTATTAACGATCTTGCTGATCAAGCCAACACGCCCAGACGCACGGGCGAACAAACCGGGCGTCAGTTGCTCCTCAACAGGCAATCCTGCCAGCAGGGCTTCTTTTGTGGTTGGTCGACCATGATAACTGGACAGGGTTAGCAGGCATTCAAGCAACGGATCCGTTTCTATAATTTCCATTTTTATTCTTTTGATTTTCTTTATTTTTCAGTCAGTTAACAGTAAATCATAATAATATTCAGATGTAAGAGTAGTTCAGTTTCGCAACAATATCCCAAATTCTTATGGATTGAACCAAAATGCACAATGTAACTTGAATAAACGACGTCAAACAGCAACCCGTTTTTAGCGGGTCTTTATGCTATACTGCACGTCAATTCAAAATTCTATGGTAAGCCAAGACGTTGATAAAGAAACTCTTCTCGAAGGACTCAACAGCACCGGAAACTTCATCAGTACCGGAGTCCAGCAAAAGCCAGACACCTGTGGCCGATGAACCTAAACAACCAGCCAAGCGTAATTCAAGCAATCACAAAAAACCAAAAGTGGCCTGGGATTTATCACAGTTTCAGGTGCCAGAAGTTGAGGGGAAAACCCGCTTTCACGACCTTGGCCTATCCTTACCTTTAATGCACGGCATTGCCGATGTGGGTTTTGAGTACTGCTCCCCCATTCAAGCAGAATCCCTGCCCCACACGTTGAAACGACGTGATATTGTGGGTAAAGCACAGACGGGCACGGGCAAAACTGCTGCTTTTCTAGTCACCATCATTGAAGATTTATTACGCAACCCGATTGAAGAGGAACGTTTTTCCGGCGAGTCCCGCGCGCTGATTATTGCGCCTACTCGTGAGTTGGCAATCCAGATTGCCGACGATGCCGTTGGTCTCTGCAAACACACCGACCTCAAAGTACACACGCTGGTTGGCGGCATGGATTACGCCAAACAGCAGACCCGCCTGCATAACGAGTTAAACGATATTCTGGTTGCCACGCCTGGTCGCCTGCTGGATTTCTGCAGCAATGATGATGTTCACCTGGACCAGGTGGAAGTCATGGTCATTGACGAAGCCGATCGCATGCTCGACATGGGCTTTATCCCACAGGTGCGTCGCATCATCAACCAAACACCGAAAAAGGCCTTCCGCCAGACATTGCTGTTCAGTGCTACTTTTACACCTCAGGTGATGACCCTGATGGAGCAATGGACACAGGATCCTGTCACCATCGAAATCGAACCGGACAGCATTGCCACCGATACCGTTGAGCAGTTTATCTATCTCACAGAAACGCAGGATAAATACGCTCTGCTCTACAACATCCTCAAACAAGATGAAGCGGAAAGCGTTATCGTCTTTGCCAACCGTCGTGACCAGTGTCGTCATCTTCAGGAAAGCCTACAAAAACATGGCTTCAAAGTAGGGCTGCTGTCCGGTGAAGTTGCCCAGAATAAACGCGTATCGACGCTGGCCGCCTTTAAAAAAGGGGAATTGAACGTGCTGGTAGCTACTGATGTTGCTGGACGCGGCATTCATATTGACGGCATCAGCCACGTCATCAACTTCACCTTGCCAGAGGAGCCGGAGGATTACATCCACCGTATTGGCCGAACTGGCCGTGCTGGTAAATCTGGCACATCAATCAGTTTTGCCTGTGAAGACGATTCCTTTAATCTCATACCGATCCAGGAATTGCTGGGCAACAACGTGCCCTGCAATCAACCACCAGAACACCTGTTACTTGAAGCCCCAAAGATGACCAAAAAATCACCTTCACGCCCAGCCCCAAGCAAACGCCCACCACAGCGTTCACGCCGCTAATCTCTTTCCGCCCGATTCACTTGCTGTTTCGGGCGCACTTCCCACAGATCCATCCGCTGATGCTTGTAAATTTTATGCTGCCTGCCATACTTTCCTTTACGCATCAGTCTCCTCATTTGAGCGCTCGCGGACTTAACATTTACAACCGCGTATAACGATTCAGTAATTTTCACGCATTAAGGAAGAGTTAACCGTGGAAAAAAGGGCCTTCACCCGTCAAGCACTTCACCATCTGGGACACCTTTCCAGCCCTCAACAAAGCCCTATCCCTTGCATTATCAAAGACTTTTGCAAGACTGGCCTGTTTATCGCTTTTCACGATGACCACCCAGAGCAGCACAAGCCGTTAAGTGTTGACGATTCATTTTTTGTTGATTTTAAAAGTAGCGGGATACTGCAACTTAATTATCGTTTACACGTACGTGTTGCACGTATTATGGATGGCGCCATAGGCGTACAAATCACCCATAACAATCCAGAAGCTATTCATGCGCTTTACAAACTTGCTAAAGAACCCGCAGTTAAAGCAGAGCCTGTAATTCATCAAAACTATGCCGAACTAAAAGAAAAATGCAAGAAACTGGTTGAGGCCTTTGCCAACAGCACCGATAAAATTTTGTTCCACTCAATCGATGAAAAACTACAGGATAGAGCCAACCATGCAAAGGATAACAAGCAATCATCTGCATTTATTGACACTGCCAGCCGTTTTAAAAAATACGAACGTCGTATTGCCGAAAATTTTAAATGTACTCTTAAGCATGAAGTTGATAACTGGCTGACAGGCCAACCGGTTTCCTTGCCTGAATCCATGCCAAGCGAGAACCCAAAAGCCCTATCATTAGTTGAAAAAGATGATTTTGAAGATTGGCTATTAGTAAAGGTACTCGTTAACCGGGCTGACCAACATTACCAAGAAACGCTTTATGACCTGCAGCTGCGCATGACCGAATTAACCAGCGCCGAGGTTAGCAACAAAAATAATCCGCTCAACCCAACCTACATCAGTCATGCCTTTTATCGCGCTATTACGCCACTGGCGTTGCCGCGAAATATGATGCATGCGGTACTGCAAGCGTTTGAAGCTGAGATTATCGTCAAAGGTCTCAAGCGCCTGTATACGACCATGAATGATCTTTTCATTCAAAACGATGTATTACCGGTGATCACCTATCAAGCGGTTAAATCTGAATCGTCTGAGGTTGTGAGCGACAAACAAATCTCTGAGTCAGAAATAGAAGAACCACACAGCCCAAATTCTGGCCCTGGATCAGTAAGCGGCCCAATCATGGCTCCAGATATTTCAGCACTGGAGCAGCATCCAGCTAAACCCGCTCAAATCAGCTCTGCGCAAACGCTTTCAGCAGTTCACAACCTGCTATCGCTGCAGCAAGCCCCTGCGACAACAGCAAACAACGAAGAAAGTCTTCCGCCTTTGGCGACCGAGCAGTTACTTTCACAGCTAACCCAATTGCAGAGCCTCTCAGAAGACAAACCTAGTACTGGCATCGAAGCTATTTCAAAACAGCCTTTGCGGCTTCGTCTGGCAAACCGTTTGGGAGCAGAGCAACCACTCAATGATCACGACAATACCGCTGTTGATGTTACAGATAAATTTTTCAGCTCCATGGATAACAACCGTCACCTATCAGATAGCATCAAGCCGGTGTTCAAACAGCTCGAAATCCCCTTATTAAAAATCTTCATACAAGATGAAAGTTTCTTTGAAGACGTTAACCACCCAGCCCGACAGGTACTTAATCGACTAGCAAGACTGGGTTATAAGGGCGGTCAGCTGAGCGTGAAAAATGAACGAAAAGTTACTCAAGCTATTGAAAATATTAGCCAGAATTTCGACCAAGACACCAGCGTCTTTAACACCGCCGCCAGTGAGCTTGATGAACTAATCATTAAGCAGGAAGCCACCACCCAGCGTAATACTGAGCGCCTTGTTAAATCCTTCGATGGCCTGGAAACCATTGAAAAGGGGAAATATACCATCCGCCGTTTCATTGAACTGCAACTGACGGGTAAACAGGTACCCAAAGTGCTGGTTGACCTTATAAATCAGGGCTGGCGGGAATTATTGGTCTTTACGCTGCTGCGTGACGGCCAAGAAAGTACCATCTGGAAAAGCTACGCCAATGTAATCAAATCACTTGCGTTGGTCAGTCCGGAAAGCGATTTAAATGCTTTGCATCAGCTGGGGGCAGGATTACTTAAAATCATAGGCATTGGCATCAAGGAGGCGCCCGGTGGTCAGGCACAAATGAAGAAGCTGCTACCTACATTGCAGAGCCTATTTAATCCTGAAAAAAATGCACCTGCAGCAGAATTTGTTACTGCGGACGAATACCTTTCCACACCAGATGATGCCTTCTGCTACATCGATGACGAGGCCGTGCAAAGCCAGGCCCTATCACGCTGGGTGCGCCGCGCCAGAAACCTGCGGGTTGGTAATTGGGTCGAATACGGTGAAGGAGACGAAGCAACGCAAATGCATCTGGCCTGGATTGGACAAGATCATCACAAATTCGTATTTGTAAACCATCAGGGCATGAAGGTGGTTGAACTGAGCTTGCGTGAAATGGCTGAACATCTACAAAGTGGTCACGCTAAACTGATCAATGCACCAGACGAACCGTTTGTCGATCAGAATCTGGATGCCATGGTGCAGGATATGTACAACCAGATGAGCTATCAAGCCAGTCATGATGAGCTCACTGGACTGATCAATCGCAAACAATTTGAACGAGAATTAGGGCACACTCTGGCACAGTCAAAACGTAATCAAACTCACCATGCCGTGTGCCATATGGACCTTGACCAATTCAAAGTTATTAACAGCGCCTGTGGCCACGATGCAGGTGATCAATTGCTCAAAGAAATCAGTGAGCAACTAACTTCCTATATCCAAAGTCCAAATATTGTCGCCCGTATTGCCGGTGACGAATTTCTGTTTATTCTCAAAGATACCGATATTCAAAGCGCCAAGAATTTTTCCACAGAGATAAAGGAAAGCGTTCAGGATCACCGCTTCAACTGGGATAACAAAACCTATACCGTTGGCGCAAGCATCGGCATTGTTGCAATAGACGAGGCAACAGAAAATACCGCCGCTATTATCAACGCCGCTGACTCCGCTCGCCTCTCTGCAAAAGAGGCTGGTCGCAACAAAGTACATGTTTACCAACCAAATGATAAAGAGCTGGCTATTCGAGAAGAGGTAATGAATAACATCGCTCGTCTCAATAAGGCTCTGGATGAAGAGCGCCTTAAACTACGTTGCCAAAAAATCATGCCAGCAACAGCTGAGAACGAAAAACCCCATTATGAAATTCTGCTCTCTATTGAAGATGAGTTGGGTATCTATCTCGCACCCGGCGAATTTATCCAGGCCGCTGAGCGTTATAACCGAATGCAGGCCGTTGACCGCTGGGTCATTCACAATGTCTTCATTTGGGCGATGGAAAATAACGAGCAACTGGACCAGCTTGACTGCCTAACCATTAACCTTTCGGGTCATTCTCTCAACGATGAAACTCTGATGGAGTTCATTCTGGATGAGTTACTAGCGACTAGCATACCGCGTGGGAAAATTTGTTTTGAAGTCACCGAAACAGCTGCTGTGATAAACCTTACCGACGCCTTGGAGGTCATTGCCGAACTCAAGGAACTAGGCTTCAAGTTCGCACTGGATGACTTCGGTACAGGACAATCCTCCTATACTTATCTCAAGAAAATACCTGTAGATTATCTTAAAATCGATGGTGTATTTATCAGAGATATTGCCGACTCAGCACATGATTTTGCGATGGTGAAATCCATTAACGAAATGGCTCATTTATTGGGCAAACAAACCATCGCTGAATACGTTGAAAGTGCGGCCATACAAGAAAAACTCCTCGAAATTGGTATTGATTACCTCCAGGGCTACCATATTGAAAAGCCCATACCGCTGAATACATTACAGCTGGCATAGTAAGTGACAATTTTTTAAATGTATAGAGACCTTATACACAGTCCTGAATTTCGTTTCCGAGCAAAGGGAAAACACATAAAATGAGGAAGCTTTAACGCGGTTAAAAGATCAATAGTCAAAGGTCTCGTATAAATAACGAACAAAACTGTCCCCCTCCTCTCTGCATTGCTAGAATTGCCCGTCATTTGTTTATCCGAGCTTCCGTACTTGTCAAAACTCAACAAACAGCAACAACTCGCTATCATCACCAACGACAAACCTCTTCTCGTTTTGGCCGGTGCAGGCAGTGGTAAAACCACCGTAATCACCCACAAAATTGCCCATCTGGTTAATAAGGTCGGCATTGATCCGCGCCACATCTATGCGGTGACCTTTACCAATAAAGCCGCGCGAGAAATGAAAGAGAGAGTTGGTAAACAGCTCAAAGGCGATACCGCCAAGGCCGTGAGCGTCAGTACCTTTCACAACCTTGGATTGACGATTATCCGCAAGGAATACAAACAGCTGGATATCAAACCCGGCTTTTCGCTGTTTGATGCCCATGACGCTCTCACGCTGATTAAAGACTTACTACCCAGCGAAGGTGATCAAAGCCGGGAACTGGCAGGCCAAGCTCAGCATCAGATATCCAACTGGAAAAACGCCATGGTTGAGCCGGAAACCGCTTTGGCGCAGGCGAAAACCGGTAATGACGTCACCATTGCTAATGTGTACGCACTCTACAACCGTATGCTGCGCGCCTATAACGCCGTGGATTTTGATGATTTGATTTTGCTACCCACCAAGCTGTTTATGGACAACCCGGACATTCTCGACCGCTGGCAGGACAAAATCCGCTACCTGCTGGTGGATGAGTATCAGGACACCAATGAAAGCCAGTATCTGCTGGTAAAACAACTGGTGGGCGTACGACAGGCCTTTACCGTGGTAGGCGACGATGACCAGTCGATCTACGCATGGCGCGGGGCAGTGCCAGAAAACTTGGTCAGATTACAAACTGATTCCCACGTTTGGACGTCATCAAGCTGGAGCAGAACTATCGCTCCTGTGGCTGTATCCTCAAGGCCGCCAACCAGGTGATCGCCAATAACGAACACGTGTTCGAGAAAAAACTTTGGTGTGACATCGGCTTCGGCGATCCAATTCGCATTCTGCAATGCTCAAATGAAGAGGCCGAAGCAGAGCGAATCGCTACTGAAATCGTCAGCCAACGCCTGCAAAAACGCAGTAAATTTGAAGATTTTGCTGTGCTTTATCGTGGCAATTACCAATCGCGCATTCTTGAACTCAAACTA
>Ga0209395_1001708_pt1 | contig 30293 bp, 25 predicted proteins | sample GOMGulsemesocosm_3_FD_184635 | JGI IMG/M metagenome (GOLD analysis project Ga0209395, IMG submission 184635) | Methane-oxidizing microbial communities from mesocosms in the Gulf of Mexico - GOM9D Gulf of Mexico (SPAdes) (version 2) | ecosystem: Environmental > Aquatic > Marine > Cold seeps... | reverse complement strand
CGGTTAAATAAACTTAATAAAATAAGTGAATTACTTGTTCTACTTAGGCAAGGGTTCTGGCTTTTCAATGAAATATTAACGGCTGATGAGATAGCACTGCGCGCTGAGCTTAGCTACTTTATTAGAACCATTTCTTGGGTCGATAATGCCCGTTATATCCAATCATTGACTCGTAAGCAAAGTACCTACCAAAAAGAAACTTCGGTTAATCAAGAATTAATAACCAAGTTGCAATTAACTCAAACCCGCTATCCTTGTGAATCACAAGTATTAGCGTTATTACATAGTGAACGTTTTAACAATCTACAAGTCAATTTACTTGCTTTATTACTTAAAAGGCATAGTGATAATACACCAACAGTTTGCAATTATTCATCGTTAGCTGATTTTGCCATGAATCATTTAAACACTAGCACGAAAGCATTAAGCTCTGAATTAACTCGATTGATAGAGCCACAGTGTTCATTACCTATAGAGTGTTATTTAACTGCGCATAGTTTATTGATTAGGGCACTAGCAACCACTAGCTGGTTTAGCTGTCTGTTTACAGAGCCACAAAGCGATCTAGTTAAGCGATACAATATGCCTTGGCTAGATATTAAACAAGGTATTAGTGAGCTGCAATCATTGAGCTTATTACAGCAGCAATTAGTACACTTACCTAATCCAGAAAAAAAATTAGCGCTATGGTTAACCAATAAAAGCGAAAATTTAATTATGGCACTAGATCAGTCCAGATCAAAAGCATTATCAATGAAGCCTTATTGGTCATAGTCATCATGAGTCTGTTTAAAATAATACTCCTTATTTTCCTACCCCTTGTGATATTGATAGATATTTGTGCTCCTTTGATGGCAAATGTTTATGATATGGAAGGGCTGAATAAGCGACTTATTGGTTATCCTAAGCGTCATACCGTTGTTAAAGGGGACTATTTTCAGCAACTTGCAGAGCAATACGATGTTGGCTTTTTGGCATTACTTGCTGCGAATCCAAAGCACGATCCATTTTTACTTAAAATAGGTACTGAGATAATTATACCTAACCAAATGATACTCCCCTTTATTACGCGAACGGGAATAGTCATCAACTTGCCTGAATTACGACTGTACTATTTTCCCCCCGGTGAAAATAAAGTGCATGTTTTTCCTGTCGGTATTGGTCGTGAAGGATTGTCGACACCGCTAACTAGTACAGTGATAAGTGAAAAAAGAAAAGATCCTATTTGGCGACCAACCAAAGAAATGCAAGCCCGAAATTTTGCAGAACATGGTGAGTACTTAGCTAAAGAAATTGCTGCCGGCCCTGATAATCCTTTTGGAAAATATGCCTTAAGATTAGGTACCAGTGAATACTTAATCCATGGATCTAACAAGCGTTTTGGTATTGGTATGCGTGCTAGCTCAGGTTGCATTCGAATGTATGATAATGATATTAAATGGCTTTTTGATAATGTACCTATAAAGACTCAAGTGAGAGTCGTTAATCAACCAGTAAAGATGTCCTATGAGAATGGTGATAAACAGTTAATAGAAATACACCAACCGTTGACAGACTTTGACGAAAGTAAAGGCAATGTTATCGTTTCTAAAGCGATGCAGCGTTTTGTCGGTTCTGAGCGAGAATATTGGCAGCAGATATTGCCAGTAATTGAAAAGCCACATGGGTTAGTTATTGAGCTAACTAAGTAGGCTAAATAGATTAAAAATTTAGCGTTCGAATATTAGGCATTAAAAAGGCACCTTATGGTGCCTTTTTAATGCCTAATACTCACTGATGGGTTATTTTTTATATGAAGCAACAACATTATCTATACGTTCATTAGCGGCCTTAGCAGAGGCCTTAGCTGCTTGAGCATCTGCAGCTATAGATTCTTGTTGCGTTTTTAAATCAGCAACTTGCGCTGATAAGTCATCAACCATATTGGTTAATGAGGCTATGTTTGCATCATTTTTATCAGTATTAGCACAAGCGCTGAGTGCTAATAGAAGAGTCAGAGCGGTAATTTTTTTTAACATAATGATATCCCAAGTGAAGTTATTATTTTCCCTAATTCTTTGCAAGTATGGCACAAAAAATAACCTTCGCAAAGAGTTACACTTTTATCTTAGATTGAGCAATATACATTAATATCACGGTCAATTCTGATTGTCAGGGTTCGATGTGATGTGAGCAATTAAGTCATCCATGAGTTTCTTCTTAATTTCTAGCTGATCATCGGCGTTTAATTGATATTTCTCTGCAAGAAGCTGATAGTCACTTGGCGCTAAGCTAACGGTTAAACGTGGACGTTTAGGTCTTTTGTTTATCGGTAGCCCTAAAATATCACGGATTTGATCTGAAGGACTTAAACCTGCATCGAGCGCTTGTTTGCGAATAGATAGCTGGATTTTTTCGTCCATATCAAAAGCGACTTGCACTGCTTTAATCGCCTTAACTGATGATTGCCATTTCTCGGGGATTTTTCTCGCCATAATCGTTTCCGAATTAGTAGTGTGAGTATTCTTTGTGAAAAATTTTGTGATTAACTTGCTGGGTACATATCAGTGATATCACTAAGCGGTCTAAATAAAGTTAAACAGACTTCAGTATCACCATCTTGCCACACCTCAACATCAACACCTTTACTCTGATCTTCATTATATAGACTATATAATTCAAATTGCTCGCCGCTGTCTTTTCCTTCATACGCAGATAGTTTTTCACTGCGGTGGTCTTTACGATGAAAAAAACCAACCTTAGCGAATACACTTTGTTGATATTGCTGGCTACTCCACATATTAGTGATTGCAGAGTCAGCTTTTTTATCTAGAAAGGCTTCTCCAGGCTCATCAAATATCTCGGAAAAACGGTCTAAATCAAATAATGCCTCAACATCTTCATGCTGAATTTTTAATGATAATTTGAGCTCAGTGACATCATCAACTTCCAATGATAAAAATATTTCTAGGTCGTTAGTACCAAGTAGTGCCCATTCCGTTTGCACCTTGTGTTCAAACTCATAACTATTAACTGCTTTAACTTGGAAGTTTTGGCCACGTAAAGACTCAGGTAAAGCAAAGCTATCGGTTAAAACAATGATATCGCCTACCAATAATTGGTCAACGTGCATTAATTTTCTTGGCTCATTAGATGATTTACTAAATATTTTTTTAAAAAAACTCATAGGGTTACCTGAAGTAGATAAGGCACTGACTTAATACAACTCTAATAAGTTAATATTAAACAGTGCCTGATAGCTTATTTTACTCTGTAAGCTTTTTGTTATAAGCCCGTTAATTAACTAGGGGGCTTAAATTTTATTACTTTTGTTTTGCTTTTAAACGTTCTAATACTGAGTTAGCACTATTGTCTTGCGCACCAATTCCTGCAGCTTTTAATTGTGCTTGTAATGAAGAATCAGAATCTTCAGAGTCAAGCAATTCAGCAGCCTTCATTTTATCATCAAACTTTTGTTGCTTTGCTTTAATGCGCTCTAACGAGTCTTTTGCATTTAATAGCTTAGAGTTGCTTGATGAAAAGTTGTCGGTAATGGCTGAAGTCGCTTTTTGTACACTTTCAGTGGTTTTAACCATAGAAAGTTGACGCTTGTGCTCAGCAACTTGACGTTCGCTTTTCTTCACTAATTCTTTTAAACGGTCAGCGCTACCACTAAAACTATCGTGGGCTTGTTGCTGGTCAGCTAAAGTACTTTCTAAGTTAGCAATTTTTTCTGCTACAGCAAGTGCCAAAGTTTCATCACCTTTTTCAAGGGCTTGTGCAACATAACCTTCATGTTCAGTAATTTCACGCGTTAAACGATCAATCTCACGCTTTGCAGCCATTTGTTCTGCCATAACGCCAGTCAAATCACGTTTTGCTTTGGTAAGATGGTTTCCTGCATCACGAATTTCTTGTTCGAAAATACGGGTGGCATTAGCATCAATGATTGCTTCACCAGCTTCTGATGCTCCGCCGCGAACTGCGGTCATAATTTTTTTAAATATACTCATTATTAACTCCACTTATTCCTAATTAGGGTAATAAAAATGATACTTACTTAGTTGTTTAACTAACGCAAGTAATCACTCATATCATCAATTACTTCGACAGCATTATTGCTTAATACGGCTAATTCATGTTCGACATCATCAAAACTTGAACCGATAGATAAAGCGCCAAATACTACATATTTATCACCAATTTTTGAGAATGATGACAAGGGCATAGGGATATTCATCTCTAACATGCTTTCATGCATCGCGTGAACGCATTCAGGCTTAACTTCTTCTGTTCCCCATAAGTAGCTGATGCAAATAATTTGATCTTCTGTTACCGAAACAAATACTGGTAACTCCTCACGGCCCAGAATACTAATTTGCAGGACGTCAACTTCGCCAGATATTGGTTGGCAATCAAAGCTCATTCCTGTGTCTGAATTATCTGCCAAGCTGTTTAAGTGATCGGCTATAGTATGAATATTCATGTATTTCCTATCCTTCCTTTCTTTAGTGAAAAAGTCAGATGACATATTATGTCCTCTGAGTTAAATTTAACAGCTTGACATATTATGTCAAGCTGTTTTTATAAACTAATTGTACGATTTTATAAATAGTGCTTACTCCATTACTGAGTAATTGCCTATTTACTCCTATCTTCACATAGCGGCCTTAGCATCCAATTCAAATACTTAATGTAAGTCTTGCTGATCTTGCCAAGCTTTTTGATGTAATTGATAAATGGTATGGCTACCTAATATATTTATGCCAATACTCTCTTTGTTTTGGTAAAAATCATTAGGGAAAATAAAAGCAGCCTTTAATATAGCTAAATTTATCCATTGATGTGCTACCGGTAACTCAGTTAATTTGTCTAATCTTGTTAATGGACTAGCACCGCTCTTGGCTGCAATGGTCCATCCCCACTCACCAAAACTCGGCACATTATCATGGTACTGCTGTACATGTGGAAACTTAGCTGCCGCTAAGGTATTACCAATCGCAATAAATGAGTCTTTAGCGTGATAAGGGCTTGTTGATTGAATAGCGATTAATCCATCCCCTGAAAGTAATAATTTAAGTCGAGCATAAAAATTTACCGAATAGAGTTTATTAAGATCAGGATGACTTGGGTCGGGCAGGTCAACAATAATAGCGTCGAAAACCTGGCGTTCTTTTAATAATTGATTAATAGCAATAAAAGCATCGGCGGCAATAATAGTGACACGTTCATCCTGCAAGCTCTGCTTATTGAGATGTAAAATTTGGCGTGCTAAACGCGGGTTTACTAAGTCTTTTGGCTGCTTAAATATGTCGATTAATTCACTGTCTAAATCGATTAACGTCACATTTTTAGGCTGGTATCTTAAAACATCCCGTAAGGCTAAACCGTCCCCGCCGCCAATAATTAGAATATTATCATGCCTTGCTGAGCCTGACATGACAGGAGCTACAAGGTAATCGTGATAGATATGCTCATCAATTGATGAAAACTGTAATCTACCGTTTAAGTAGAAATTGATTATATTGTCTTGATCAAGTCCCATATGACGTTCTGTAAAGGTTAATTGTTGATAACGGGTTTTATCAGTGTGAACAACTTTATCAAGATAAAGAAGACTATTCATTTGGTTAAGCCACTGATTACCATAGTTAAACATTAAAATAATGATGAGAGCTAAAGCACAATGTAAAGCGACAAAGGTTTTTCGCCAGGTAAGTTGTTTCCAATACCGCAAAATAAAAAAAGCACCGGCAATAAGGTTCAAGCTAGCAGTGAGTGCTGCGGCCTTACTAATATCGATACTCAATAAAAAAACAACCCAAATTGCCGCACCAATACCCGCGCCAACATAATCTGCCCCATAAATAGTACCTAAATTATTTGCTAGGTGTTGCTGGTGAATATGTTCTCTAATGCGAGCAATTAAGGGGATCTCCATGCCAATAAAAAAACCTAAAACAACACCGAAAAAGTAAGGGCTATTAAATGCGAGCCAGCTTAATTGCTGAAATAGACCACCACTAGGTTTCATATCGGGTGGAAGAGATAGCATATCAGCGATAAGTTGTGGGAATATTTGCGTTATAGCGATTAAGCCGCCAATAATTAAAATGGCACAACTGCCAATCAACGCAATAATAAGTTCAAGCCAAACAAAGCCATTGAAGGCACAGCGAACATTTCTGGCAGCAAAAGCACCTAAGCCCATCGAAACTATCATTAAACCGATCATGGTATAAATGGTGCTTTCCATAACACCTAATACTCGACCGGCATAATGAGATAATAAATACTCATAAATGAGACCACAGCCAGCGAGTACTGCCATGGTTAAAATAAGTAAAATGTCATCAAGTAGGTGAGGCTTTCTTTTAGATGTAGAGTCTTGAGGTAAAGTGTTTTGTGACATAGTGGCTAGTATTAGATACTTAGTGATTCTTGAAGAAAGGGGTTATTTAACGTGTGATGTGCGTTTTGTTAATAATGACTGCCTGCGTGAAAAACACAGGCAGTAAATTTTAGTGGCGAGTTATGCCATTAACGCTGTCAGGATTAACGCGATAGCAATACTGGTTGCCATCTCAATACTAGCCACACCAATGTTATGCTGTTGATCTACTTCTTCAACTAAGTTAATTCCCCAAAGTACGATACGTTTGGCTATTGCAGTAAGTAGAGCAACAAGTAAGGTCATTACGATACCAAAAACTAACCAGCCTAATAAGTTAACGACTAATGTCTCAGGGCTATAAGTTAGGAAGTGACTGGCGGCAGTAACCGCTAAAGCGGTACTGATTACTTGACCGCTATAACGAATAGCTAGTGCAAGTTGACCATTACTTAAGGCTTCTTGTAAGCAGTCCTCTTGGTTATTTTTAGAATATTGTTGTTCACGAAGTCGAGTCACAATAACTAACATAGTTTGAGCAACAATAAAGCCACTGGTGATCGCGATAAAGGTACTCAAATCTAAACCATCTACCCAAAGTAAGACAGCACGAATGATTATTGCTGTTGCAATAGCACCTGCAGCATCAATAATGCCAATAGTAAGGTTTTTCTCAATGATAAGTGCATTTTTATCTATATGTTGCAGAGCCACTTTATCATGGATAATACGACCTACTTTAATTAATATTAAACCATAACCGCCGTATGCCAACATACCAATAGCTTCCATAGCGTAGCTACTTGCGGCTTCGCCGGTAATGGCACCTGTAAGTACAATACCTAGCGCAAATACGCTACCGGCTACACTGATACCAAAAGCGAAATTATCTTCTTTAGCGAGTTCTTCTGTACTATTTACCTTGGCAGTAATACCTGAAAGGAAGCGCATAGCCCCTAATAATAATATGGCTATAGACACATCAATGGCCAAATAAACCAGTAAGTCTTGATTTACACCTGAAAGTGCGATGAATGAGTTCATAATTTTACTGTTCCTATTCTTTTTTTATAGTCGACTTATTCATTACTTCCCGCGTCTAAAGCCGCGTGATGTATTGGTTTTTGAATTTCTAAAACTAGAGTTTTTACTTTTAGATTTACTGGCATAATTGCTTTTTTTGACGCTATTGGAGCGGAAACGATTTGCACTCGTTTGAGCTGTTTTGCTTTGGCTAGATAAACTTGAAGAGCCCGCACGGTTTTTGCTATAAGGACTAGTAAATTTTTGCCCGCGGCTACTAAACGATTTCTTAGTACGAGTATCAAGCGCGGTTTGCTTTTTTAATTGGCCAGGTGAGCTGTAGCGTGTTCTGCCGTAGTCATTATAGTAACTATAATTACGCTTTCTCCCCCAATCATTATAATAAGTACGTCGACCAAACAAGTCACCCATCATTGAGTACATGCCATACCAAGCCCAAAAAGACATGCCATTACTACCTGTCTGCCAGTTACCGTAATTGGGGTTACCGATTAGCTGCTCACCAGTACCAAAATCTTGAGCATTATTCGCTTGCTGGCTTTGAGATTTTGATAACGAATTGATGCGAGGTAACTGTCCATCAGACATATCAGCTAAGACATTAAGTGGATCACTTAATGCGTCAGAATAAAGAATAGGGTCTGCGGCTTGATAAATATTAAGTAATTCATTATAACGCGCCTGAGAAGATTCAAACATTTGTGGCTGAGTCTTGACAGTATTAATTCTATCCAATAGCGCTTTATACATAGGGCCGTTAGTAGAGGCATCTTTGCGAAACTCATTAATTAATGGTAGCAAGTGCGCTTTATTTATAGCTACTTTATCAGCATATTGATTGATTAAGCTGGCATTGCGAACTTGGCCATTATTTAAAGCATCACCTAACTGTGTAACTCTTTGCTCAGTAATAGGTAATTGCTGTTCGATTTGCTCTTTTACAGGATCACCACAGCCTACTAAGCTAAGCGTAGTAATTATGATCAAGAGTAATAAAAAAGGTGTTTTTAGTAAGTGCATTTCTGCCATCATCTCCTTAAAAATGCTATGTTATCGTAATAGTTAATTAATATTAGCGACTAATCATAGGCAAGTGTCAATTAATACCATTAACGACATATTATGTCTATAGCAACGCTTGGTTATATCACTTGTATTAATTAAAGTTTCAGAATTTAGTGAGAATAAATCTTCAATAATTCGGCGGTTAATTGAACAATAACTGGCTATTGATATTGTAAGCAACGCTGTTATTGGACTCTCATTTAAAAAGGCAAATTCAACATGCTCACTTAGTGCAATTGATCTTATATAAGGAATACTTGTGACATTATCTCTTTCTCCCATTTTATTGCAGCAACAAAATACTAGCTGGCAACATTTTATTGATCAACATACTCAAGCTTGTAATGAATTATCTCAAGAGCAAATTGATTTATTTAAACAAGCGATAACGCTGAGTGATTTTATTTTACAAAGTGCTTTGCAAGCACCTGAATTAGTTATAGAGCTTTTTAGTCTATCTAGCAAAGAGGTAATACCCGATTATAAGAATCTTCTGAGTGAGCAACTATCTTTTTGTACTGATGAAGCTCAGCTTCACCGAATGCTTAGACGTTTTCGATTACAACAAATGGTTAAGATCGCAATAGATGATTTATTGTTTGATATCAGTCTCGATGTTTCATTGGCTAGATTGTCATCATTAGCCGATGAACTCATTTTATCAAGCTTGCAATGGTTAACTGAGTTTTGTCAGAAAAAGTGGGGTACTCCTACCAATGAACAAGGTGAGAATCAGATTTTACTGGTTTATGGCATGGGGAAACTCGGGGGAAAAGAGTTAAATTTTTCTTCTGATATAGATTTGATTTTTACTTACCCCGAAAGTGGTGAAACTCAAGGCTGTCGTCGTAGTATTGATAACCAGCAATTTTTTACACGTTTAGCACAAAAGCTTATTGCTTCACTACACCAAGTCACTTGCGATGGTTTTGTCTATCGTGTAGATATGCGATTACGCCCTTTTGGTGACAGTGGACCACTTGTTTTAACGTTTAATGCCATGGAGGATTATTACCAAGAACAAGGACGTGATTGGGAACGTTACGCTATGTTGAAAGCGAGAGTGATTGGGGAGTCTAAATACCATGCCCAATTATCAAGCATGCTCAGACCTTTTGTTTATCGTCGTTATATTGACTTTAGTGTTATTGATAGCTTAAGACGCATGAAAATGATGATTGCTCAAGAGGTTCGCCGTAAGCAATTAATTAATAACATCAAACTTGGTGCTGGCGGTATTCGAGAAATTGAATTTATTGTTCAAGTATTTCAGCTTATTCGAGGTGGACGAGTAAAAGAGCTTCAACAGCGCAGTTTATTAACTGTTTTACCAAAACTTGTTGAGTCTGGTGAAATTAATGAAGCGAATAAACAAGTATTAGAAAACGCTTACCGTTTTTTGCGTCGAGTAGAAAATATACTTCAGGCATTAGCCGATAAGCAAACGCAAACATTACCTGATAGTGAACTTGATCAACAGCGGTTATTGGCAGTGCTTGGCATTGAAACTTGGCATGAGTTTTTACCTATATTAGCCGGGCATATGAATAATGTTCATCAAGAGTTTGATTTGCTTATTGGACTTGATAGCCCAAATCATCAAGCCGCAGATGAACACTGGATTACACTTTGGCATAGTCGTTGGAGTGATGAAGAATCCATCGCATGGTTAGATCAAGAAGCTCTTGCTTGGCAAAGTAACCAAGTATGGCAGATACTGCATGATTTTAGAGAAGACACGGGTAAACGGAGTTTAGGTAATAGAGGCCGTCAGGTATTAGATAAATTGATCCCGTTACTTTTATGTAGACTACAAAAGAATGAAATGGCTGAACAAGTTTTAGCAAGGGTATTGCAAGTTTTTAGTAAAATAGTGACACGTACCGCTTATCTCGAACTACTTTTCGAGAATGAAGGGGCATTAAAGCAGCTTATTCACTTGTGCCAAGCCAGCAGTTGGGTGACCGACTATATTGCTAAATATCCTATTTTACTGGATGAGCTTATTGATCCTAAATTATTGCATAACCCACCACAACTTTCGACCTACGCGCTAGAGTTGCGTGAACGTATGTTAAGGATCCCAGAGGAGGATCTTGAAGCACAAATGGAAGCACTTCGTCAGTTTAAACAATCTCAACAACTTCGTATTGCTGCGGCTGAAATTGCCGATGTATTACCGGTAGCAAAAATAAGTGAGCATTTAACATCTTTAGCTGAAGCTATCTTATCCGAAGTGATAAACCTTGCTTGGCAGCAAGTTAGCGATCGCTTTGGTGTGCCAACAAGCTGTTTAGGTGGCGGTAAAGAAAAAGGCTTTGGTGTTATTGCTTACGGTAAAACCGGCGGTGTTGAACTAGGATACAGTTCTGACTTAGACTTAGTGTTTGTTCATCACAGTGAGTCAGAGGAAGTAACAACGGGTAAAACTGATGGCAGCAAAATTATACCAGCAAGCCAGTTTTATATGAAATTAGCCCAACGTATTATGCATATTTTCAATACTCGTATGAATAGTGGTATTTTATATGAGTTAGATATGCGCTTGAGACCTTCAGGTAACTCAGGCTTATTGGTTATTCATTTAAATACTTTTGCTAATTATCAACATGAAGATGCATGGACCTGGGAGCATCAAGCGCTAGTGAGAGCTCGAATGATTTTTGGTAATAATGAGCTTCGTAAAGCCTTTATTACAATTCGACAAGAGGTTTTATCCATACCTAGAGAGTTCGAAGCACTAAAAATCGACATTGTTAGTATGCGGGAAAAAATGCGTAGTCATCTCGATAAATCAGATGAATATCATTTAGATATCAAGCAATGCATAGGCGGCTTAGTTGATATAGAATTTCTGGCCCAGTTTTTAGTGCTTGCCTATGCAAAAGAGCACAATGAACTAATGCATTGCTGTGATAATTTAGGTATTTTCAAAAGCTTACTTAAACTGGATATATTAGAAAAGGCAGAACAACAACAACTAAGCCATATGTATCAAAAACTAAGAGCACTAGGCCATCAAGCAACTATGCAAAATGCAGGACAATTAATCAATAAAACATCTGTTACTGGGCAACTTGCTATTTGTGATATCTGGCAAAAACGACTAGTTAATTAGTAATATTCCTTGATAGGACTGATGGAATATATAATATTAATATGGGTTAGCGCTAGCAAGTTGAATACACTCCTCATCTAAAAAAGGTTGAGGAGCACTCTCAATGACTACAATGGCACGTTGCCGATTGCAAAAGAAGATTGAAAGACCAGACTCAAAGTGCCCCTCTATAGCTTTAGCTACTTGAAAGGTAGTTTTTAAAATATCTTTTTTAACTCTAAAAGGGTCTTTCACTACATAATCACGATTTAACCACCAAATTAAGTCGATACCCTCTTTTTCCGAATACTCATCAAGCTTCTGGTTTAGCGTTTCGCCACGCCTAAAGGGTCTCGACTCAATACTTCCTTGCCAGTTTTTATTATAGGGGCGAACGACCATTTCACGGGCTTGTAATAATTTGACTAAATCGCCTTTTGGATCAGGGAGGTAAACAATGTTATTACGAATTTTAGGACCTTTTTCGTCGCTATCTCCGTGTAAATTAGCATAAAATTTTGATAAGCCAATTGCTGCTGCATTCGTTGAACTTCTACCTTGTTGATAGCCTGTAGTCTTATCTTCAGACTTAGCTTCAGTTGAATCTATCACGGTTTCAGTGTGTTTTATTGAACTATCATCAACCTTGCCCAATGAGCCATCGAGGGAAAGCAAAAAGTCTTGGTTAGCAAAAAATGCCCAAGCCAATGTCGTGAGGAAAAGACCCAGAATAAGGTTACGCAGCCAAAAGTTCATTGCTTAATCAATACCTTTATTTCATTATTTTAATAACGTTAATATTAACTTACTTTACGCAAAGAATAATAAATATACAAATTATCTACAGGTAAATAATTTGTATGAATATTTTCTCTATGGCAAAACTCGCTATTATTTATACAAAGAGGCATCTTCAGGGTTTGGTCTTGTCTTAAAGCGACGGTGTAACCACATATATTGCTCGGGCTGCACAAGGATCGCTTTCTCCAATTCTTGATTTATTCTGATTAGATCTTGCTCGTCATTATCGGTTGGGAAGTTTTCTAGCGGGGCAGAGACCTCAAGCGTGTAACCGTTATCTTCGCTATTTCTACGTGGGATCATCATCACTGTTTTAGTATTTTTCTTACGGGCAAAAATAAGCGTCCCCGTTGTGGTAGCTGTTTCTTTTACCGCAAAAAAGGGAACAAATAAGCTTTTATTACGGCCATAATCCTGATCAGGTAAATAGGCGCAAGCCTCTTTTTGATGTAATGCCTTCAGCAAACCTTTCACATCACGTTTCCCTACCATATATTTATTAGAACGTGCTCTCCCTCTATGCTGGAAAAACTCCATTAATGGATTATTATGAGGACGATAAAACGCCACTAAAGGATTACTGATCCCTGCACCTCGGGCACACATTTCTAAACTTAAATTATGCATCGCCAAAACAAGTACGCCATTCCCTTCAGCTTGTGCAGCAGTGATATGGTGAGCACCAGTGACCTTTACTTTTCGAGCTACTCGCCAGTTTGGCCACCACCAACCCATACCTGTTTCAAATAAGGCTATGCCGGTATTCTCAAAGTTTTTCTTTAAAATACTTTGTAGCTCATCTTCATTTTTTTCAGGAAAACACAGTCTTAAATTTGTCTGGGCAACATGCTTACGTTTTGAAGCAAGTTTAAATATTAATCGGCCTAAAGTACGACCCATGGCTAATTGTAATTTGAAAGGTAACCAGGAAATGCTGTACAGGATAAAAACACCAAGCCAGGTTAACCAGTATTTGGGTAATAAAAAAGACAACTTAAAATTAGGTTGTAACACTTTATTTTTGCTCAATGTATTTTCTCATCTGACCTTTTATTTAACTATGCTTGATTATACGCAAGTTAGTTTGTTTTGGGCAATGAAGTTATTTACGACATAAGCCCATTTTTACAGTAGAATAGCGGCCATAAGATTAATAATTGGTATTTTGAGACTTTTTGATGGATGCAGTGGTTGACCAAGAAATAAGTAATGGAGAAATTGAGCTTATTATTGGAAATTCAAAACGGAACTTTTCAGGTATTACTTCGACAATGTTGCAAGTAGTATCTTATCAAAAGCACTTGATCCCGTTGCGCGTAATGGGCAGGAATAACTTAACTGATACCAACTTAGCGATTAGTTTTTGGCAAGTGGTCAAAATGTGTCAATCTCCTTTATCTAATGGTAAGTTTCGAATTTTTCATGCCCGCCGTGTAGATGAAATGATTCAAGGGGTAATATTAAAGTACCTTTTTAGAGCCAAAATTAAACTCGTGTTTAGCTCTGCCGCGCAGCGTAAACGGGCTCGATTTACTTGCTGGTTAACAAGGCGTATGGATGCGGTCATTGCCATGTGTAAAGCCTCAGCTAACTATTTAGAAAATCCTCCAAACACCATCATTTATCATGGTGTTAATACTACTGTTTATGCGTCGAGTGAAGATAAACAACAAACATGGCAAGCGCTTGACTTATTACGGTCAACTCAACCAAAAGCGAAGCATGGTATTGCTATCCTTGGTCGGGTAAGGAAGCAAAAGGGGGTTCACCTCTTTGTACAAAGCTGTATTGCCTTGTTAAACGACTATCCTGATTATACCGCTGTTATTGTCGGAGGAGTTGCCTCCAAGCATGAGAAATTTACCCAAGACTTACGCGATAATATTGCTCAAGCTGGACTCTCAGATCGTATTGTTTTTGTCGGAGAACAAGACTTCGCTGATATACCCAAAATATTTAGTAGCTTATCTCTTGTTGTCGCCCTAAGTGAAAATGAAGGTTTTGGTTTGACTATTCTTGAAGCCATGAGTAGCGGTGCAGCAGTACTTGCTAGCGAAGCTGGCGCATGGCCTGAAGTTATTCGCCAAGGTGTTGATGGTTATGTCGTACCCGTAAATGATTTGACAGCAGTAAAAGATAAAATGGCATTGTTACTCAGTGATGAAAGTAAGCTTGCTCAAATGGGGCAATCAGGCCGTGAGCGAGTCGAACAACATTATTCGGTTAAAAGAGAAGCAACAGAGTTAACCGACTTCTTTAAAACACTAGTGTAATCTAATGCACCGGATTATTTTGTTAGCATAGTTTTACTTTTATATAATCGCATACAAAAAAGCCCTAAGTGATATCTCGCTTAGGGCTTTTTTAATGTCTAACTTAGTGAAGAATCAGATTAGTTATTTACTACCATTAAGCCAGAATTAATGGCACTGATATCTTCATCAGTAATAGTGCCTGCAGCACGTTTTAATAATAAAACGTTTTGAATATAAGCATAACGTGTTGTAGATAAATTACGTTTAGCGTTATATAAATTCTGTGTGCTATCTAATACATCAACTATGGTACGAGTACCTACTTCAAAACCAGCTTCAGTTGCTTCTAGTGCTTTTTGAGCACTTAACACGGATTGTTCAAAGGCTTTAATCGCTGAAATTGCGGCAATTACTGTGTTGTAAGCATTTCGCGTGGTACGAACCACACCACGATGTGTTAACGATAAGTCTTGGCTAGCCAATACAAAGCTACTTTGTGCTTTACGCACTGAACTTTGAATAGCACCACCAGAATAAATTGGAACATTTAACTGTACGCCAAGTGAGTAACCATTTACACCCGGTGCATCAATGGTAGGAAAACTTTCAAAAGTTGATTCATCATCCTTACCGCTGTAGTTAGCTGCAAAATCCAATGTAGGGTAATGACCAGAGCGAGCGATATCGATATTATCTTGCGCAATATCAATGCCTACCTTAGCGGTAATTAAATCGAGGTTTTTAGCTTCAGCCGTTACTTGCCATTCATCAGCGCTGTTCGGTACTGGCGTACTAGTACTAAAACGCTCAGTGTTTAAAACGCTTACATTTTTAGGGTAAGTATTGGTGATTACTCGTAATTCTTCTTCCGCTTGGTAGATAGCATTTTCTGCACGAATTTCTTCGGTTACCGCACTATCGAACTGTGCTTGTGCTTCATAGACATCTGTTATTGCCGTTAAGCCAACAGAAAATCGTTGTTTAGTTTGTTCCAGTTGACGTGCAATAGCTTCTTTTTCAGCGGTGGCAAAAACAAGATCATCTTTCGTGCTGAGTAAGTCAAAGTAAGCTGCAGTTACACGAGTAATTAAATCTTGTTTAGCTACTTGATAAGTTAAGTCGCTTTGATGAGCTGCTTTTTCGGCATTACCTAAACGCAACCAGCTATCATGATGATAAAGCTGCATATTTAAATTTGCACCGTAAGTTAAACTAGAAAACTCAGAAGTACCGACATAAGGAGAGCCGTCATCCGGGGTTTGGTAAGACTCTTGTTCGCCAGTATTATAACCACCAGAAAGGTTAATTTGAGGTAGTAAAGTTGCTCGGGCTTGCTCGATATCTTCTTTTACTATCATAAACTGGGCTTGTGATTTAAGAACCACAGGATCGTTTAATAAAGCTTGTTGATAAACGGTTAGTAAATCATCAGCTTGAGCATGTGTGCTGCCAATAGCTGCAGTTATCGCTATAATTAGTGTGCTTAATGTTTTATTCATGAGTAAGAAATTCCTTGGGTATTATACCAATGTTATTAAATTACTGTTCACTTGTGCGAGTAAAATACTCTACGTCAGGTTGCTTTCAATGCTAATAGCTAGCTATTACTTAATCGAGTGCCTTACCCTGATTTATCTATTCTGTGCACAATTAGAGCTTAAGTTAATGTAATTGATATTACTCTTGTTCTTTATTTATTGAGGTTCGCTGGTAGAGTATCCTACATGGATTTTTAAATTAACCAAATAAAATAACTGTTTACTAGTGTAACAAATTATTTTTAAAAAGAGATTAGCATGGAAAGTAAAACTATTAAGGCGTTATCTATACAGAAATTTAATAATGAACAAGTGTCTGTGCACTCTGTTGTTACCCGGTATCAGGGCTTTTTTAAAATGAATGAATACTCATTACAGCATCAGCTTTTTTCAGGCGGATACAGTGAGGTTATTACGCGGGAAATTTTCGAACGTGGTGATGCCGTAGTTGTTATGCCTTATGATAAGAAGCTCGATAAAGTGTTATTGATCGAGCAATTTAGGCCGGGTGCTTTAAGAGGGGATGATAGCCCTTGGTTATTAGAATTTATTGCCGGTATGTTTGATGAGAATGAAAGTCCAACAGAGGTAGCGATTAGAGAGGCAAAAGAGGAAGCTGACCTAGTTCTTTGTGACAAGGATTTAAGGCCCATTATGCAATACCTTTCCAGTCCTGGGGGCATGAGTGAACGTATTCATCTGTATTTAGCGCATTTTGATAGTACTAAAATAAATGATGGCGCTATTCATGGTCTGCCTGAAGAGAATGAAGATATTTTGTTACACCTTGTCAGTCGTCATCAGGCTATGGAGCTATTGGCTCAAGGTAAAATCACTAACGCAGCGACTATTATAGGGTTACAATGGTTAGCAATGAACTATCAATCATTATCCACTGAAGGTATTATACCAATTTGATTAAACTTCTTCCCAACTCAGAGCTGTATTAGCGAGCTTATAACAAGTAAAATTGATTAAACATAGTCATTCTATATTTCATAAGTTTTGTGCAGTTATCAGTTTGCTAATAAGCTCCCAAAGGGCGAGTTTAAAAGGCTTACATGCTGCGTTATTGATTTTGACAAGGGAATAACCATTCTCTGCAATCAATGCCTTGCCTTTAAGCCTTTTAATTCTCGCTGAGTGAGAAAGAACTTAATCAACTTGGTATTAGTTCTAAAAATGACGGTTAAGAGGTTTCCATGAGTTTTTTTCCTAACAGAGCATTGGCTAATGCGACTAAACAAAACTATCAACCTAACTTAGTTAGCTTGATGACTTTGTGCGCTAATAACTATATGTTAATGCTAAAGGTCTTAGCGAGTAAAACAGAACTCAGGGAATCCCGCCATTTTTTTATTAGTGATTTTCTCTCTTATAACGTAACGATAAAAGAAGTGACTAGATATACCTCAGTGGTTAATTTTGAACAAGAAATATTAAGTGCTTCTTTCAAAAATGTTCCAGGTATTGTTGCTAGTGCACTTCACCCTCGTATGACTATTCGCTTGTACCATGATGCGCGAATGGCAGAAGTACTTTCCACCCAAGACATCAGACAAGTAAAACCACGCTATAGCTACCCTAATAGTCAAATGCACCAACAAGATGAAAAACAGCAAACTAATCAGTTTTTAAATGAATGGTTACATTTATGTTTGCGTCTAGGGCAAGTGAATGTTGAATTACCCTCTTAATATATGAGCTGATAACTGATGAGTTTAACTGATAAAGCTTACTTAAATGACAAGCCTTTTGTTTTGGCACAAATAACCGATAGCCACTTGTTTTCATCCCCTACAGGCTTGCACCATGGTCATAATGTACTCGAAAATCTGAGAAAAGTTTTGTTCAGTCTTTGTGAAAACTCAGAGATTGACCTGATTGTTTTTACCGGTGATTTAACTCAAGACCATACAGAGCAATCCTATCAAAATTTTGTCGACTGCGTGCATGAGTGTGGTATCACAGTACCAATTTATTATTTGGCAGGTAATCATGATGAACCAGAGTTATTAGATAAGTACTTTACAGGTTCACCTTTTTTAGCTGATAAAGAAATATCTTTTCCCCACTGGCAAGTTCAACTTGTTGATAGCAAAAGTACAACACCTGCTGGTTATGTTAGTCAAAAAGCATTAGTTCAATTGAAAACTGACATTGATCAAACTAAGCATCAATTACTTATGATGCATCATCACCCGATTGATGTGGGATATTTTATTGATAAACATGGTTTACAAAACAAGGCTGATTTTTGGCATGTTATTAATGAATATAACAATATTAAAGCGGTCGCTTGTGGTCATGTGCATGGCGCCATGCAATTTTCCCCTTCAGCAACCGAGCAATTAGAAGAGCCTGCGGATAAAACATCAATAACCAAATCAACCAAGGTGGCAAAGACAGTAACATTATATACTTGTCCTGCTACTTCAATTCAATTTGACCCAAACGTTGATGCTGTCGCTGCTTTAGCTAAAGGACCTGGATATAGAGTTTTTTATTTACATACAGATGGTCAGTTAACTTCGAGTATTGTTACCTTATAAATCACTGCTCCTTGCTATCATTTGGTAAAAGATGTTTGTTTAATGATTCTAATTATAATTTTTAACTTAAAAGCTTAATGATGAAAACAAAAGTTCTCTATATTCACGGTTTTAACTCTTCTCCACTGTCGTTAAAAGCGGAACAAACCCGTAAATTCATAGCAAAATACTATCCGGATGTTGAGTTTTTTTGTCCGCAGCTTGCTACAACACCAGCCCAAGCTATCACTCAGTTAGAGCAACTCATTGAAAAAAACGGTGAAAGTAGTCGGTGGTACTTAATCGGCTCTTCATTAGGGGGGTATTTTTCTAGTTATCTCTCTGAAAAATATAACAGCTTAGCGGTGTTAGTGAATCCAGCAATAAAACCTTTTGAGCTAATGCATGATTATATGGGCGAGCAAGTTAACCCCTATACCGAAGAAGTGTATCAAGTGACTAAAGAGCATATACAGCAATTAAAAGCACTTGAAAAAACGGCACCAGCAATTGATAGTAAAGAAAAAAATAATTACCTTGTTATGGTACAAACGGATGATGAAGTGTTAAATTACCAACAAGCTGTGGAAAAATATCAACATTGTCGATTAATAGTACAAGAAGGGGGCGATCATAGTTTTATCAACTTTGATAACTGTTTACCTACTATCTGTGACTTTTTTCAATTTGATTCACGAATCAAATGAATCCTGCTTAAGTTAAGCCGGACGAACACTTAAAATAAGACTAAAAATATTTAGCCCTTTAACCACGATTAAATTGAGTTTCTAATGACTGACCAATACAACTCCGACTCCATTGAAGTATTAAGTGGCTTAGATCCTGTACGCCATCGACCAGGTATGTATACCGACACTACTCGTCCAAATCATATAGGACAAGAAGTAATTGATAACTCTGTTGATGAAGCGCTTGCAGGACATGCACAAAATATCACAGTAATCTTAGACAAAGATCAGTCACTTGAAGTTATTGATGATGGTCGTGGTATGCCAACAGATATTCATCCTGAAGAAGGTGTCTCAGGTGTTGAGCTTATATTTTGTAAGCTTCACGCTGGTGGCAAGTTTTCTAATAAAAACTACCAATTTTCAGGTGGTTTACATGGTGTGGGCATATCGGTAGTTAATGCTTTATCAACCCGTGTTGATGTGAGCGTTAGGCGTGATAGTAAAGTTTATGAAATGGCCTTCGAAAACGGCTATAAAGTTGAAGAACTCAGAGAAACGGGTACTGTCGGTAAACGTAATACCGGCACCCGAGTAAAGTTTTGGCCCGATGCAAAATACTTCGACAGTCCTAAATTCTCAGCTCGTCGTTTAGTGCATTTACTTAAAGCTAAAGCGGTATTATGCCCTGGATTAACACTAAAATTCCACGATAAAATTGAAGATAAAAAATACGAGTGGTGTTATGACGACGGCCTTGTTGATTATTTAAAAGAAGCAGTAAAAGACTATGTTTCATTACCTGAACAACCTTTTGTTGGTAGCTTTACTTCACAACATGAAGCGGCCGAGTGGGCTGTTACCTGGTTGCCTGAAGGTGGTGAAAGCATTGGTGAAAGTTATGTTAACTTAATTCCAACTATTGCCGGAGGTACCCATGTTAACGGTATGCGTCAAGGCTTGCTTGAATCGATGCGAGAGTTTTGCGAATTTAGAAATATATTACCTCGGGGTGTAAAGCTAACGCCAGATGATATCTGGGATAAGTGTAGTTATATTTTATCTATTAAAATGCAAGATCCTCAATTTGCTGGGCAGACCAAGGAACGACTTTCTTCGCGTCAATGTGCCGCTTTTGTAACGGGCGTGGTAAAAGATTCGTTTAGTTTGTGGCTAAACGAGCATACAGATAAAGCAGAATTACTGGCAGATTTTTGCATTAATAATGCACAAAAACGCATGCGTGCGAGTAAAAAGGTAGTCCGAAAAAAGATCACTCAAGGCCCTGCTTTACCGGGAAAACTCACTGATTGCGGTAGCCAAGACTTAGCCCGCACCGAACTATTTCTGGTAGAAGGGGACTCCGCTGGCGGTAGTGCTAAACAAGCAAGAGATCGCGAGTTTCAAGCTATTATGCCTCTTCGAGGTAAAATCCTAAATACATGGGAAGTTGACTCTGGGCAAATCCTTGCTTCACAAGAAGTACATGATATTTCCGTTGCACTGGGTATCGACCCTGATAATGACGATTTATCTGAATTACGTTACGGTAAAATTTGTATCTTAGCGGATGCCGATTCTGATGGACTACATATTGCCACATTATTGTGCGCTTTATTTACTCAGCACTTTTTACCTTTAGTACAAGCGGGGCATGTTTATGTTGCTATGCCACCTTTATACCGAATTGATATCGGTAAAGAAGTTTTTTACGCTTTAGACGAAGCGGAAAAAGATGGCATATTAGATAGAATTGAAGCTGAGAAAAAGCGTGGCAAAGTTAACGTACAGCGATTCAAAGGCTTGGGTGAAATGAACCCACCGCAGTTGCGTGAAACGACAATGGATCCAAATACTCGTCGTTTAGTGCAACTTACTGTCGATGAACATAGTGAAACGATGGAGCTGATGGACATGTTGTTATCGAAAAAGCGTAGTGGCGACCGAAAAGAATGGCTACAAAGCAAAGGTAATATGGCTATAACTTAGCTGTAATTTTTACATGAGTTTATAGTCGGTTATCAATTAATAATTAGGGAGTTAATATGACTACAGAGCACATACCAGGGTACTTAGCTGGCGCTAATAGTGACCCCTTGATGGTCGTCATGGCTGTTATTCTTGTCGCGATCATATTGATCGCGGGTGTTCTATATTTTAAGTTACACGCGATACCTGAGCACATTGCTCACGGAAAAAATCATACCCAAATACAGTTGATTGCAGTATTAACAATTTTAGCCTTATTTACACATAATAATATCTTTTGGATTGCCGCATTGGTGTTAGCTGTGGTTGAATTACCAGACTTTTTAGCTCCGTTAAAATCTATTGCTAAGTCTTTAGAGATTATTTCAGCATGTAAAAAAGTTAATGTAGAAGCTAGTAAAGATGAAGATGCCGTTAAGGAGAACAGTTAAATGTTAGAAATTTTATTGTGTTCTCTTATTACTATCTTGCCTGATTATTTATTTAGAAAATATCGTCAGGGTAAAGTCTGGGGAAAAGAAATTACCTTCTTCAGCATGTGGTATGAATTGAGGTGGGGCATAACTGCTTGTGCTATTTTATCTATCTCATTAGTCACGCTAATTTTTTATTATCATCCTTCAACAACGAACGCTGCTCCCCTATTTAGAACGGTTTCTATCATGCCAGAGAAGAGTGGCAGGGTTGAGAATGTATTTGTGAAGAATCATCAAAAAATTAAAGCAGGCACTGCTATTTTTAGTATGTATGATGAATCGCAACTAGCGGCGATTGAGCAAGCTGAAGCACAAGTTAAGCAAGTTGATGCTGAGTTTTCTACGGCCTACGCGCAACTTGCAGTAGCGATAAGTAACGTAGAAAAAGCCAAAAGTGCTTATATGCGTTCTAAGAATGAATATGATCGTAAGAAAAAGCTATCACTGCAAGGCAGAAATATCATCAGTGAAAGTGAAGTACAGAAGATGGCAGATACGGTTGCAATAAATGAAGCAAGCTTATCAGTATCTTTAGCTAATCAAGCTTCGGCGCAAGGGGTCATAGAAAATATATTACCCGCTAAAAGAGCCAGTGCAATAGAAGTATTGGACAAAGCCATTATTGATGAACAAAAACGAACTGTTTACGCGCATGTTGATGGCGAGTTACAGCAATTTGCTCTGCAACCGGGGGATTTTGTTAACCCAATGATCCGCTCTGCTGGCATGATCGTACCTTCCTCTGGCGAAGCCTCCGGGAAAGAAGCCGTTCAAGCTGGTTTTAGCCAATTAGCGGCTAATGTTATTAAAGTTGGAACGTTTGCTGAAATAACTTGTTTATCCAAACCATTTACCATTATTCCAATGAAAGTGGTGAGTGTTCAAAGTGTTATTGCAACGGGTCAAATGAGAACAACTGAAGCTCTATTAGATATTCAGGAGCGAGCAAGACCAGGTACGATAACTGTAAGGTTAGCTCCTCTGTACGAGGGGGGGCTTGAAGGCGTCATTCCAGGGACAAAATGTCTTGCTAACGCATACAGCTACCATCATGAATTAATTGCCGGTGGAACACTTAGCACCACTGAGGCACTTTATTTACATATGGTTGATGCTGTCGGGGTGGTTCATGCCATTATCTTACGCATGCAAGCATTGTTACTGCCTGTAAAAGTTCTTGTCTTTTCTGGCCACTAATTTCAATGTAGTAGATAGGTAAGTTATATTGATAGGAGTGATTTTTGTCATATATATGTCATATAAATGTAATATAATTTGCTGAGAAGTCCTCTTTATCGAGGACTTTTTTATGAGTTAAAATGTAAATTAGTTAATCACAAGTGAAATAGCGTGATAGTCACAAATACTGTTCGTTAAAATAGATCAAATAAGAGTTTAAAAATGACAATTAAAGTAGGAATAAACGGCTTTGGTCGTATGGGAAGGCTAATTTTACGTGCATCATGGCACTGGCCTGAAGTGCAGTTTATTCAAATTAATGATCCCGCTGGTGATGCACCCACCTTGGCACACTTGCTCAACTTTGACTCTATTCATGGTCGATGGCCGTATGAAGCAGTCGCTGAAGACAAGCTAATGCATATTGACGGCAGTGCATTAGCCGTAAGCCAAAATGATGGCATAGCTGAAACTGATTGGTCTGACTGCGATATTGTCATTGAAGCTTCAGGTGTAATGCGTGATAAAGCAAAGCTGCAAAGTTACTTTAAGCAAGGTGTTAAAAAAGTACTGGTGACTGCGCCAATGAAATTAGCTGGCGATGACTCTGATAGAGATATGGTTAATATCGTTATGGGTGTTAATCAAGACTTATATCAAGTTGATGAACATAGTATTGTTACCGCTGCTTCATGTACAACGAATTGTTTAGCGCCAGTTGTTAAAGTCTTACAAGAGGCCGTAGGTATCAAGCATGGCAGCATGACCACTATTCACGACATAACCAATACCCAAACTATATTAGATGCACCGCATAAAGATTTACGGCGTGCACGTGCTTGTGGTCAATCGCTAATTCCCACAACGACGGGCTCTGCTAAGGCTATTACTGACATATTTCCTGAGTTAAAAGGAAAATTAAATGGGCACGCGGTTCGAATACCACTAGCAAATGCTTCTCTGACTGATTGTGTTTTTGAAATGCAGCGAGACATCAGTGTGGAAGAAATAAACCAGTTAATGTCTGATGCAGCTGAAGGTGAACTCAAAGGGATTTTGGGTTATGAAACTAGACCTTTAGTCTCGGTTGATTATAAAACTGATGCGAGATCTTGTATCGTAGACGCATTATCGACCATGGTCATTAATGGGAGCCAGCTGAAAATGTACTTATGGTACGACAATGAATGGGGTTATGCTAATCGCACTGCGGAGCTTATGAAATTAATGGCATACAGCTTAACTACGTCTTCTGAAGACAATATGAGTAAAGGTAACTCAGGCACAACTGAGCTTGACGAGTCGTAACTTGGTTTCATTTAGTTCTTTAACGACACCGGTAAAAAAATACATAGCAATTACGGCTAACTATTGGGCGTTTACCTTAACTGATGGCGCGTTGCGCATGTTGATTTTACTGTATTTTTATCAGTTAGGTTACAGCCCCTTTGCATTAGCGACCTTGTTTATTCTCTATGAGGTGTTTGGCGTAATCACTAACCTTGTTGGTGGTTGGCTTGGTGCTCGTATCGGCTTGAACAAAACAATGTTAATTGGCATAGCCATTCAGGTTTCAGCTTTATTAATGTTAGCGGTGCCGAGTGAGTACTTAAGCGTTGCTTATGTCATGTTTGCTCAGGCCCTGTCGGGCATTGCCAAAGATCTTAATAAAATGAGTGCTAAGTCGAGCATTAAACTGCTGGTCGCGGATGCAAATAGTGAAGAAACTAATAACAAACTATTCGCCTGGGTAGCTTTACTTACCGGCTCAAAAAACACCCTTAAAGGCGTCGGTTTTTTTCTAGGTGGTTTGTTACTTGTTACTTTTGACTTTCAAGTCGCCGTGTCCTTAATGGCAATCGCGTTAATCATAGTCGCCGTAAGTACTTACCCTATGTTACGGGGTGAATTAGGTAAAACTCGCTATAAGGCAAAATTTAGCCAGTTATTTTCAAACAATGCATCGTTAAACTATTTGTCTGCGGCGCGTTTATGCCTGTTTGCTGGTCGTGATGTCTGGTTTGTCATTGCTTTACCTGTTTATTTGGCAAGTCAGCTACATTGGCAACATCAAACCGTAGGGACATTTCTTGCTTGTTGGATTATCTTTTATGGCTTTATTCAAGCGAATACGCCAAAAATCATAAAATATCTTAGCGGTAAAGTAGAAAGAACTGCACAGAATAAAGTATCGCTTTGGTCTATGTTACTGGTGTTAGTCACATTCGTGTTATGTCTCGCTATTTACTTTTATCCGCAACATAGCGAAGTATTAGTTATTGGTCTCTTTATCTTTGGTGCAACTTTTGCGGTTAACTCTTCATTGCATAGTTACCTCATTGTCGCTCTTTCTAGGGAAGATGGAGTGTCTATGGATGTTGGTTTCTATTACATGGCTAATGCTATGGGAAGGCTGCTAGGTACTGTGCTTTCAGGAGTAGTTTATCAGCAATTTGGTTTGTTAGCTTGTCTATGTATTGCCTTAGTATTAATGGTACTTGCTAGCTATTTTGTTAGAAAAACGGTATGAATCTGTAAAAATTACGGTTTAACTCTCAAGGCTATTCGTTTTATACTCATTAACTCGCATTTATCGGTCAGTGCTGATTTGCTTCTTTAAGGAATAACGATTTGTCGTGTTTTGCTAAAAAAACCTCCCAAGCCATACAAGTTATTCTCAGTATTATCTGCCTCTTATTGCCAATACCTAGTATGGCGCAAGTGCCAGTTAACCTTAAACAGTTTAATCAAGTTACTGAACAAGTAAAAGAACTAAAAAAAACCGACCTAGTACTCTCCTTAAATAAGTTATTGTTTTATAAAGATTCCCTGGAAGCACTTACCGTTGAGCAAAACCTAGTTTATTACAAGCTACTTGCAGAAATACAAATTGAACAAAATAGGTATGCTGCTGCAAAAATAACGGCTAATAAAGGGCTGAACATCGCTAAAAAACTTGCGAGTCCAACAATTCTAATTAGTGAGTTGTTGTATTTAAAAGGTTTTTCTTTAGAAAGTTTAGGCCATATTGACCAAGCAACTAAAGAATATAAAAAGGGCTTAGAAGTTGCTGATTCCTTGCACAATAAAGTACAAATTGCTGCAGGTCTTATTAACTTAGGCGCAATAGCCTATTTAACTGATGACTATAAGCGTTCTTTAGTTTTATTAAATGATGCTTATGACATTGCCAGACAAACTGATGATGAAGAACTCAAAGGCACCGCCAATACTGAGTTGGGTATTATTTATAGTTATCTGCTGCAAGATGAACAGTCGATGGCCTATTATAAGCAATCCTATTTTCACTTTAAAAATGCGGGTATGTTATTAGCCGCACATAATAGTCTAAACAATATTGCTATTAATCATATTTATAACAAAGATTATCAACAGGCTATCTATGTTCTAAACACGATAATAATAGAATCAAATAAAGATACCCCAAGTGATAGCATGTTTACTGTTTATTCGAGCATGGCATGGGCTCACCTGAGTAAAGAAGATACTAATGCTGAAGCCGCATATCAGTACATATTAATGGCTAAGCAGTATTTGCAGTTCACAGAGAAGACTGATTTCAAGTTACAGTTTTATTATAATGAAGCAAATATTTTATATGATTTAGATCGCTTTGAAGAGGTGTTGATAAGCATTGAGAGTGCTGAAAAAATATTTTCTAACCATGAGGAAATGTCCCAGCTTAAAAAACAAAGTTATGTCAGTCTTATTAACCTAAAAGCAGCAACTTTATATAAAAAAAAGCTGTTTAAACAGGCTTATGAGGTTAAGTCTATCGTAATTTCGTTAACAGATAAATTATATGAAAATGAAGATAATCGCTCAATTACGCAAGTACGCCTAAGACTAGAGGCGGAACAGGCCGATAAAACTAATAAGGTATTAGACAATCAGAGAATACTTTATGAAGCGAATTTAAGTGAAGCCAAGTTAGAAAACGAAGCGCAGCGAGTTTATCTTTTTATTAGTGCTTTGGTCGCTTTAGCCTTTGCCTGGGTACTGGTTAAATTAATTCAAAGTCAGAAAAAGCTTAAAGTAGCTTCTAGAGTTGATGCTCTCACTGGAGCAGCTAATAGACGAACTTTGATGTTAAAATCTCAAAAGGCGTTCAAACTTGCAACGACAACAAAAATTGACTTGAGTATATTGATGATAGATGTTGATCACTTTAAAGGGATTAATGACAGCTTAGGTCATAGTGTTGGTGATCAGGTTTTAGCTCAATTAGCGAAGGTTGGCGCTAATATGATGCGTAAAAGTGATACTTTCGGTCGTTTTGGTGGTGAGGAGTTTTTGGTCTGTTTACCTAAAACACCATTGAAATCAGCCTTGGAAATAGCAGAGCGAATACGCTCCTCTATAGAGGAATACTCATGGCCACTTAATGACCTAAATAAAGTAACTATTAGTATTGGTGTGGCCACACTCACTGATGATAGCGATGTTATGAGTTTGATAAAACGAGCCGATGAACAATTATATCAAGCTAAAGTCTCCGGAAGAAACAAGGTGTGTGGTTAATGAAATTGTTAACTAAAACAGTCATGGTAATCATGTTGGCACAACTGACTTTTAACTCATTTTGTCAGGCAAGTGAACAAACTGACCAGCTTAAGGTAGAGAATAGTAGAGACAAGAAAGATAAACTGCTGCAAAGCCCCGTTATAAATATATTGCCGATAAACCCGCAGTTGCTAGTGTTAATTGGTGACCTAAAAGCAACTCATATTGACCGTCATAAAGTAAAAACAGCACTTGCCCAACTTAGCCTATCTGAAGTATCACTTAATGCAGCCGAGCAATATTTACTTTTGATTGCTAAAGCAATGTTAAAAGGAAGTATCAGTGACAGTATTGATGGCGAGATAAATAGCAATGATATCGTTGCGTTGCTAGAGCCAGCTGCTGGATTATCTGAAAGCATTTCAGAGGTGCAATTAGCTAACCTTGACTTTTTACAGCTACATTTAATGCTGGCAGATCATTATGCAAAATTAGGTCAATATGACTTAGCTTATCTTGAAAAAAAAACCTATTTAAAAAAATATTATCTTTATAGAAAAAATAAGCGCTTGGCAATGATTGATTCTTTAGAGCAGTCATTTGAAGTGACCGACAAGAAAGCCAACAATACCTTGATGGCAAATCAAAATGAGTTGAAAATTCGCCGAGTTGCACAAGTGCAAGACGAAAAAGCGATGCAACAGTCGAACTTTACTATGATTATCATTGCAGCCATTATCTTTGTTTTACTGTTTTTCAGACAATTGAGAATACGTAATAAGCTCATTCAGTTAACGCAAACAGATGCACTGACGGGCTTAGCCAATCGCAGTGTTTTGTTTGAACACGGCGAGAAAATGGTCTCGAGTTTTGTTGAACACCCCGAGGAGTTTTCAGTACTATTACTGGATATAGATCACTTTAAAAAAATCAATGATAATTTTGGTCATCATGTTGGTGATGAAATCCTCATAATAGTGTCACAGTTAGTAAAAGAAACCATGCGCTCTCGAGATGAGTTTTCACGTCTAGGAGGAGAGGAGTTTGTCGCCTTATTACCTTTTGCAGATAACAATAAAGCAAAAGCAATTGCTGTGCGTATTAATCGAAAGATTGCACAATATGACTTCTCATCGCTAATGTTACAAAGTAGGGTAACCATCAGTATTGGTGTTGCAACCATGAGAGGTAGCCATATGAGTTTTGATGACTTATTACATTGCGCAGACTTAGCTATGTATCAAGCCAAAGAGCAAGGTCGAGATACCGTTGTTTGCTATCAAACTATTGCCGCATTACAAGAAAGACGAGTGAGTACTAATTTACTTCAACTTTAACCTTTTCGCTCAATAGTTAATTCTTTTGTCACTTTAACTATTTTGTCTAAGCCCATAATCAGATAAGCTATAGTTTATGGTCAGCTACCCAAAGGGTTGTTCAATTTTCATGATTCCTCTGTTTAATTAATAGAGATGAAAATGAATGTTCAAAAGCCCTTAATTAGAACCTTAAAAAATAAAAATAACTAGATCCGTAATATCAGGAAAATTAATTCATGTCAGATGCGCTCGAATATAGCCTTGATGGAGTAGAACAAGTTCCATTAAGACGTTTTACTGAGGAAGCTTATTTAAACTATTCCATGTACGTCATTATGGATAGAGCTTTACCACATATTGGTGATGGCTTAAAACCAGTGCAAAGACGTATAGTTTATGCAATGTCAGAGCTTGGTTTATCTGCGACGGCTAAATATAAAAAATCAGCACGTACCGTAGGTGATGTATTAGGTAAGTTTCACCCTCATGGTGATAGTGCCTGTTATGAAGCTATGGTCTTAATGGCGCAACCTTTTTCTTATCGTTATCCGTTAGTCGACGGTCAAGGAAACTGGGGTGCACCTGACGATCCTAAATCGTTTGCAGCAATGCGTTATACTGAGTCGCGATTATCACGTTTTAGTGAAGTTTTACTTTCTGAGTTAGGGCAAGGCACCGTTGATTGGCAGCCAAACTTTGATGGCACGATGAAAGAGCCACAAACGTTACCGGCGCGTTTACCTCATATTCTACTTAATGGTATTACGGGTATTGCCGTGGGAATGGCAACAGACATTCCGCCTCATAATGTTCGTGAAGTGGCTGATGCTTGTGTACATTTAATTGAAAACCCTAAAGCAGAAGTGAGCGATTTACTCGAGTTTGTTAAAGGACCGGATTACCCCACTGACGCTGAAATCATTACCCCTAAAGCTGATATTGAAAAAATTTATCAAACAGGTCGCGGTAGCATAAAGATGCGTGCTGTTTATGATGTAGAGCAGGGTGATATTGTTATAACCTCACTACCGCATCAAGCATCTGGCGGGAAAATATTAGAACAAATAGCCGGACAAATGACAGCGAAAAAACTACCTATGGTAGTGGATCTTCGTGACGAGTCTGACCATGAAAACCCTGTTCGCCTTGTTATAATACCTCGTTCAAATCGTGTCGATGTTGAACAATTGATGCAGCATTTATTTGCCAGCACTGATTTAGAAAAAAGCTATCGCGTTAATATCAACATGATAGGTTTAGATGACCGCCCAGCCGTTAAAAATTTACTGGTCATTTTATCCGAATGGCTTGAATATCGCCGTGAAACTGTCCGCCGCCGTTTACAATACCGTTTAGACAAGGTATTGGCTCGTCTACATATTCTTGATGGTTTATTGGTAGCATATTTAAATATTG
>Ga0209395_1001706_pt1 | contig 30326 bp, 24 predicted proteins | sample GOMGulsemesocosm_3_FD_184635 | JGI IMG/M metagenome (GOLD analysis project Ga0209395, IMG submission 184635) | Methane-oxidizing microbial communities from mesocosms in the Gulf of Mexico - GOM9D Gulf of Mexico (SPAdes) (version 2) | ecosystem: Environmental > Aquatic > Marine > Cold seeps... | reverse complement strand
GTTGAGGGGATGTTTCAACTTGATACCAACCACCTTTGCGTTTAATAATCGTGACAGAGGTATCGGGTTTAAGCACTTTGATTGACTCGCTTTTAATAGAAGGGGCGCTTTTGAGCTTAACGTTATTGATAGTGTTTGCTTGCTGGGCAAATAGCGGTGAGTAACAAAACAGAAAACTACTAAAAATGAACATCAGATATTTCACGGTCCTTTCTCCTTGGTATATAGAGAGTCACACCTTCTTCTCGACCTTTTAATTTATAGTTACCTAATTCAGTAAAGTCAAAGTCATCTGCACATCCATTTTTAGTGGCCTCTGAGACCAAAATGAAACAACGATTTTTAGTCACTCCTTCAATGCGACTCGCCACATTAACCGTGTCACCTATCACCGTATAGTCATAACGTTGCTCACCACCAATCGCGCCAACAACGGCCTCTCCTGTATGTATGCCAATACCAATATTAAAATCGGGTAACTTTTGCTCTTCACGAAACAGTTCAAGTGCTTCAATCATCTTTAACGCAGCTTCAATAGCCATTTTTTCTTGTTGGCTACTTTCAATTGGCGCTCCCCAAAATGCCATAATTGCATCACCAATAAACTTATCCAGCGTACCCTGCTGTTTAAAAATCTCCCCCACCTGCATCGAGAAGTACTTATCCAGCAACATAACAATCTGCAATGCACTGCATTTTTCAGAGAGCGTTGTAAAGTCACGAATATCAGAAAATAGAACCGTGACTTTACAACTCTTAGCCTGTAAAGCTTGCTTGGTTTGACCAGAATCCACTAGTTGCCGAACTACATTGGGATCCATGAAACGGCCAAATATATCAATCGCATAACTATATTCGCGTTGCCGTTTTAAAAACTGCAATACTAAAACAGATAAAAAATAGAGCGTTAAAATAAGTAGCAAACTATTAACGGGCACTAACCACTGCAAAGAAACTAAGTAATAACTGGTTACATAAACAAATAATGCAAAACAGCTAAAACCTAAAGCGACAGGTAAAATACGAGTCGCTTTAATAAGCCCAATAGTCAATAACATAAGAGAGCAAAGTGTTATAAAGCACAGTAGTTGCTTACTGATACGTGAATAATAATGACCATCTAATAGGTTATTCAAGGCTGTGGCTAAGATATAGGGGCCAGGGTACACCTCACTGATTGGTGTATTTTTAATGTCGTGCAACCCCGCAGCAGTCGCACCAATAATAATGATTTTATCGTGAAATATTTGCTCACTAATAAAAGGTCGCTCTTCACTGAGTGCTTGGTATACCGCAGCGTAACTATAGGTTGAATAAGGGTATAGACTATCAGCCTCAGTTGCCCCATACCAGTCAAGTATAATTTCAGAGTCTGTTGGGATAGTTGCATTAAAATGCCGCGCCACTTTTGTTGGCAATGAGTCAATGGCCCACTCTCCAATTTGATGCTCAATCTCATAAACTCGACCAACGCCGTCATTATCCGCTTGAAAATTAATGGTGCCTAAGCGCCATGCAGCGCTAGGAATAAAACTAGGAAGAAGTAGGTTTGCTCGAATAGTTTTTGAGTTATTTACCAGGGGATTGGTTTTTCTTAACCCTAGACTTTTGGGGTAATCAGATAACTTGTTAAACAAATAAGTATTATCTGAATTAAGGTGCAATATCGGTAAGAAAATATTATTAGCCGTTGCAACAACCTCTGCAAGGTAATTGTCTGCATCAGGTCGGTAGATGTCAGGCTCTGAAAATAGAATATCAAATATAATTGCTTTTGCTTGTTGTTGCAGTATCTGCTCTAACAGTTCAGCGTGAACCGAACGAGGCCAAGGCCAGCGACCAACAATACCTTGCATCGATTGTATACTGGTATCATCAATGTCGATGACAATAATATCTGCACTCGCTTGATGTGTTTGGCTCCATTGTTTGGTAGCAAAATCGAGCCAGATATTATCAACATTACTGAGTGGCTTGAACAATACATTAAGGGTTATCAGTAGAGAAAACAGTATAAACAAAATTACGATAGCAGATTGTTTGTAACAAAACGCTTTCACTTGCTTAGCGCAATACATATTTAGTTCTGATCAAGCAGGTCAAAATCACAAACATGATGGTGAAAATTACCACACTCATTACCATCTTTTTTGTACTGCTTATCTTTTATCACTAAATAGGCTTTAGCATCGATAAACAGTTTCACTAAGTCCCCATTTAACTGCTCTTTTTCGGCCTCACTATTCAAGATTTTAAAAGCCACTTCATTAGGTAACGCTTTTTTGTAGGGTCTGTCAGAAGCGGTAAGCGCATCATAAATATCACACACTGTCATAATTTGTGAAGCAAGCGGAATTTGCTGACTGGTTAGACCTCTCGGGTACCCGCTACCATCTCTTTTTTCATGGTGTGCACCCGCTATACTTGGAATCTCTTGCAACTCATTTGTCCAAGGGATCTGTTTTAAAAATGTTTCAGTATGTATCACATGTGAGCGAATCTCATCCATCTCCTCTAGTGTTAGGCTGCCCTTAGGAATAGATAATGCGAGAAGCTCCTCTCTATTAATCAAGGGGGTAAGTATTCCACTGTCATTAACAGCTTGATAAGCATGGATCTGTTGCAAATTTTCAGAGATAGACTCAGGCAGAATACTCGGTTCATTAGCTTGTAAAATATCTAACCAGAACTGCTCTAATTGCGCTATCTGTAGCTGGATATCCTGTTGTTGTTTAAGCATTGATTGTGGGTTTAAATCTGCTTTTTCATTAAACAGCTTAAGCTCAACCTCTGCACGCTGACGGAGCAGGGTTTGTTGCGTTAGGCGAATACGATATTTAATAATATCTAATTGATGCTCTGTTAGCTTTTTTGCTTTGGTTAACACAGACTCTTTAACCCCTACTTTGCCAAAATCATGCAATAGCGCAGCATATTTGAGTTGGCGTAGGTCTTTTTTACTAAGTAGCTGTTGCTGATATTGTATAAGCCCTGAATTAGGTAGGCTATTTGCCAATGCAATGGAAAGGTCGGCAACACGAAATGAGTGACCGCTAGTGGTAGGATCACGCTGCTCAATCGCAGTTACCGAGGCTTGTACAAACCCTTCAAAGAGACGATGTATGCTTTCAATCAAACGTCTGTTTTCAATGGCAATCGCAGATTGACTCGCCAATGCACGTAATAATGGGCAAATAGATTTATCAAAGGGGATAACATTCTCTTTGGTCACAGAATGAGAGTTCAGGCAAACTCCAGCTTGTTTGGTATGGTTAATAAACTGCAATACACCGATGATATCTCCTAAGTGGTTACATATTGGCAGCGCTAATAACGACTGGCAGCGATAACCTGTAGCGTGGTCAAAAATAGGGTTGAATTGATAGGCTGTGTCTTGCATATCATAAACATCTTCAATATTTAGTTCGTTGCCATGGGTTGCAACATAACCAGAGATACTGCTATCACTCAGCGCAAAGCATTGCTCCTCAAAGTCAAAATCGATCGATGCGTTTTGAGTTAACTTAAGGATCAGGTGACTGTTTTTTTTATCTTCATTATCAAGTAGAAACAGCGATGCAGCATCACAACAGGCTAACTTCCTACCTTCATCTAAAATCCTATTTAATAAAGCGGTTAGATTCTTTTCGGCAGAAAGTGCAATACCTATCTCAGTGAGCCTAGTTAAGCTATTAGACTTGCGGCTTAGCAATTGCTTTAATTCTTGTTGCTGTAGCTGTTGAATATGTAATAACAGCGCAGTTTCAATATGCTTAAGCGTGATCCTTTTGTTAAAACCTGTTGGCACGTAAAGGTCTGCTTCTACTTCAAGATGCTGTTCAGCAATAACAATTACAAACTGCTCATTGCGCCACTGTTCAACGGTTGATATAGATAACTTCTCAAGTAATTGCTGATCTAATATAAGCACAGTAGGTGATAATTTTAATATCTGTGACTCACTATTTACCTCAATACAAGACAGTTTTCGCTCATTTAGTTCTTTTTGCAAACCAGTGTTTGAAAAAGCCGGGCCATGCCCAATCACTAGTTTCTGAAGTAAATGCTTATCATTAGTTAACGTCATAATTACTCCCATCTGCACGTTTTTAGAATAGTTCAGTTTTGGCAAATAGGCAGGCAATAAGCAAAGTGATGGTAGGTGTAAGTATCAGAAATTTTTCAAGCGTAAACCTATTTTTGGATATGGGTAAAAATACCATCCCAGTTAGGCTCAAACACTTTGCCCTGCTTAGCGAGCAAACGATCGTGATAAACTTGATAATAGGTGGGAGGCTCAGGCAAGGTTTTTAATTGTGTTAATAAGGCCAAGGCATCTTGCCAAGCTTGCTGTTTGTAAAGCTGTAATATTGTGTCAAAACGGCTAACTTGCTCTTTCTGTTTATCACTGCAAGTGCTTAAAAGGCCAATAGGCTGGTAGATAGTTAACCCTTTTTTCCTGCCCTTAACCCTCACCGTATCTATCTCTTGAAATAGAATACCCTTACACTGCAACATAGTTGCCTGACTCACCAAAATTGCAACGCCATAATACTTAGTAAGCCCCTCTAATCGTGACGATACATTCACACCATCACCAATCACAGTATAATTTAACCTGGTTGCAGAGCCGACATTACCGGCAATAACTTTTGCGCTATTAATACCAATACCCAAACCAATTTTAGGTGCATTTTTATCTAATAACTCTTTATTAATAAGCACTAACTCTTGTTGCATCGCGAGTGCTGCAAGTACCGTATTTTGAGCTTGTAACTCATCATCGACCGGCACACCAAATAACGCCATCACCGCATCACCAATATATTTATCGATAACTCCATGGTGAATATCTATGATTTTACTGAGTCGCGTTAGCAGCTGGTTTAATAGTGTGATCATCTCTTTGGCATTATGTGTTTCACATAAACCGGTAAAGTTTCGGATATCACTAAATAGAATAGTGACCTGTCGCTCCTCCCCGCCAAGCTCTACCCCCTTGTTAAGCAACTGTTCTGCAATTGCGGGTGAAACAACTTTACCTAATAAACTACGTACCTTTGCGCGTTCAGCTAACCCTTTAGCCATTTTATTAAAGCGCCGTGCAAGCTGTCCAAGCTCATCCTTTTGATTTACCTGAATACTGAAATCATAGTGCCCTTGCTCTATTTTTTGAGCGCCATTTGCCAATACTGTAACTGGCTCTGTTATCTTTCGAGCAATAAAATCCCCTCCAACCACCAGCAGTATTAATGCGATTAAAAAACCGAGGGCGACAATGAAGTGTAGCTGTTGATAAGGAGCTAACGCTTGGGCTAATGAACGTTGAAGCAAAGCAATAAAGTACTGATTTTTTTCATTCCTAATAGGCAGGGCAATAGATAGGTAGGTTTGTTCCGCTAATGCAAGGTCAAAGTTTTCACTATAACGCCATGACTTTCTAACAGTTAAGAGTTGTTCAGATAAGTTGCGTTTCTCTATGCTAAGTGTTGATGCTAATTGACGCCATTGGTAGTTATCTTGTGTTTCCTCTTTACTGCCAAACAAAATTGAAACATCAGATTTAGTGGTTTTTTGCAGGTTCAACGCAAACTCATCGGTCAGTAAAAAACCCATCACAATCCAGTGGCTCGGCTCCGGTGAAAAGAGAGGAACAGCAACCAATAAGTAGGGGTGTTTATCAATAAAAGCGATAGAATCAGCCTCTCCAAACTCACTGTTGCTAGCTTGTTCAATGAGGTGTGGCAGATAAAAAGGTTTATCGGTTAACTGTGGATGGCTGGTATCAGCAATAATATTACCCTGCATAGAGAGCAGTAACATCACATTCGCATCAACACGATCTTGGTAGCTGATAAGTGTTGATAATACCGTTTTGTGCTCATTGGTATTTGCGACTGGTTTAAAGGCATAATCCGATGACAATGCCCTTACCTTAGCCAGCAAACTATCACGATGCTGTGCTAAGGATTTAAAAAACACATCCGCAGTAACTTGCAAAGCCTGATCAATATTTTCTCTAGCTGTTGCGATATTGGCATCACGAATAACAATAAACAAAGATAGCTGAATAGGGACAAAAATCACCATTATAAAAGCAATAATTCGAGTACGGAAATGGGTAAACCTAAACAGCTTTTTAATGGCTCCTCTCCCGTTATCGCTTTAGATAAATGGTTGTCTAATAACTTCTGCGTTTAACACCTTTGGGTGAGCGCCATGCCTTAAACTGTTTTTTTTGCGCGACGGTAAACACTAATTCTTGATCTGCCTCGCCAACCTCTATCTGTTGCATATTTAACAACTCACTCTGTTTTGCTTTAGGGTGCCAAACAACCACTTCGTAAGAGCCTTTTGTTAAATTAGTGAGTACCGCTTGACCTGCTTTATTTGAGATAGCGAATTTATTAGTATCAACCACATAAACATAAGCCTTCATCCAATCATGAATATTACACGCCATGGCAACCACGCCACTATTATCAAACACCACAGGTGATGATGGGTTACCGCTGTAAAGTGGTAACTCAAACTGCATCGATTTTGAAAACGAATAGACCTGATGGCGAATTTCATCATTATTGGGAAAGTTAATCGCACTGCCCCGCTGTACAACGGTGACATAAGGAATGAACTCTTTATCTACTTGGTCAATCACCACAGAGTGATCTGTTACTTTAGGCAGAATTTCATTGATATAAACAACGGCAAACTCAACAGGATTTTGTTGTTCATCAAGCACACGAATAGTAATATGTTGCGCACTAACTGACCAAGACAGAGTTAGGAAAAAACAAAGCAGACACCGGGTTACAAACAAAGAGATGTTCATCTTATTCTCCTTAATAACGGTAGTTTAGGCTGAGTGAATAGGAGGTGCTTTGATAGTCCAAAACATCGGCCCTACCTTGATAGTGCTCTGCAAGTAGATTAATCGCAGAATGATTATTGAGACTATAACTTAACAGAGCAGAATAGATGTTAGCGCCACCTTCCAGTTTATAAACACACCCACCAAATACGTCATCTTGGGTGATGGCTTTTACCCTTTCAACTTCAATGACCTTAGCAACATTATCCTTGCTACAGGCTGAATGAAAATCCCCCTGACGACGTGCATAACTCGCTGATAATAACCAATCTTGGCTTATCATATAATCTGCAAAGACAGAAATATGAGCAAAGCTTTGATCAAAAACGTCACTGGATAATTCAGGGTTAATGACCGGCCCAGCTTCACCCTCTGTCAAAGTGAAATCAAAGCTGGCAGCAAACGAAAACTGCTCATCTAGGTGTTTACCGACTTCAAGTCTGGTAAAAAGAATATTTCTTGAATAAACATGCCAATCAACCTCTTTTTGACGATAATCAACATTAAACTGTAAGTAGGGTTGAAAAAAACCCAAGCCAAACTTATGCCTTAGGCCAATATTTCCCCCAAGCTGCACGTTATCGAGCAGATCAAACGCTTGAAATTTTTCAACATCAATTTCAAGCGCGATGCTCATTCGCGTAAAGCCATTAAATTGATAAAAACGCCCGGCAACACCAGTCAATGCGAGGCGTTGATCATTTTGGCTATCATTGCTAAAAGCAGACAGGTTAAGATTATCAATAGCGGCATAAGATAGCTGCGCGTCAGCTATCCATTCAACCCACTCCCCCTGTGAGGCAGCGACAGGGCCAGATAAAACCAGTGAGCTGAAAATCGAGATGAGGACTTTTTTCATAAATGCACCTACTCAAAGCTAAATTAACTTTCAAACAAGCGAAAACAGTTACTAAAAAAGTATAGGGCAGAAACTTAATATTTATACCAATGGAATTTAGAAAGTGATCTAGTATTACGCAGGAAAAATTTGAACTACCAAGGCGTGAGGTGCAGAAGTTAGTTATTCTCCCTTCAAAACTCACAACACTGGTAGGGTAAATTTTAACAAGCAAGACGGATCACCTTTTTAATTCTTTTGGTATTATTATCGTTAAAGCAGTAAAACTTGTTAGGTTTACTCTTCAAGCTCAACATAAGCTTTTAATGAACTCAATAACTGTGGCCAAACCAACTCATCCATCACTTGTTGCATCTGTTTGCTTGGCAAGTTAGTTTGCAAAACGCTTAGCTCTGTACTTTCATTAATTTTCTTTAATTCATAACAAATGGTTAAATAATTTTCCGGAATATTGCTTGTACCGTGGTTGTCGCTCCAGTAGCGATATTGGTATTTTTTATTCACTTCAAGTAGTTCAATAACGCCAAAATCAGTGAAGGGTTGTGCATTAATTTCACCTTTATAGAGTACTGGCTCACCGACCAACCAGTCTGAAACTACCTGTTTAAGTGGAAAAAATTGAATAATTTTTTCTGAATCGGTTAATGCTTGATAAATTGTATTTTGCGTAGCGTTAATAACAATCTTTTTTTCAATCGTTAACATCTTATTTCCCTATTTAAAATGATATCTATCTGTTTATTCATCTGGGTATACCAATGACCAATCTTCACGTAGTTTATCCATTACTTTTAATACCGATAACGTTTGTTGATGTGGTACTAATGGACTCTCTAATAAACCTTGTCGTAGACATTCATTAACGTGTTTAGCTTCAATAAAGTAGGCATTTTCAGCTTGCTTATCATTGATTGTATTGACCACTTCTCCACGATGACTTTTAAGGATGATTTGCAGGCCAGACCAACTAAAATCAACCAGTTCTGCAATCAACTTACTGCCATAAATAGTGGCAGTACATGGCAAGTAATTCACCACAGAAGAGCTACAAGTTACCAGAGTGCCCGATTCATAGGACATGCTAATGGTGGATTGCTGATCAACCCCGGTGGCCGCTTTAGTTACTTGGCTCACCACTGAGATAGGAGACTGCTTCATCATTAGTTGTGCAAAGGTAAGCGGGTATATGCCTACATCTAATAGCGCGCCACCAGCAAGTGCAGGGTTAAAAACACGGCTGTTCATATCCGGCTCAGCATTAAACCCCATGCCCACTTGTATGCTTCTTATCTCACCGAGATCTCCATCGCTAATAAGCTGTTGTACCTTTTGTATTGCGGGTAATAATGGTGTGATCATCGCTTCCATTAAAAACAATTTTTTCTGCAAAGCAAGCTCAATTAACTGTGCCGATTGTTGTGCATTTAAGGTCATCGGTTTTTCGCAAAGCACCGCTTTTCCAGACTGTAAACAGGATAATGCTTGCTCAAAATGTAATTGATGAGGTGTGGCGATATATACGATATCGGCCAAACAGTGTTGAATAAGATCTTCTGCGCTCACATAAACCTGTTCGATATTAAACTGTTGAGCAAAAGATTGCGCTGATTGTTGACGGTTTGCTGCTACCCCCACCACACAGGTAAAAGGTTGCTTAATTAACTCTGCAACAAACTGTTTAGCAATGTTACCCGCACCAATAACGGCCCATTTAATCTGTTTCATAACTGACTCCCTGTTTTAATTAACATAAGTGTAATGATTTTAGCTATTACTTGTAGTATCAAAGTAATATAAACTGTTGTAACAATAAGTTACAGCAGTTAAAAAGGGAGTTTTTATGGTGGCGTTAGCACGCTTTTTACCGACATTTATTCAAGCCAGTGAAACACTTAATTTTTCACAAACCGCACGAAATATGGGCATCACGCCAGCCGCTGTCAGTAAAAACATAAAGTCCTTAGAAACTGAATTAGGTTTGCGTTTATTTCACCGTACAACCCATGCTCTTTCTCTAACCAGTGATGGTCTGCATTTTTTTCAACAGGTGCACCCACTTGTACAACAGTTAGACCAGTTGCTCGTCACAACCCATAGTTTACAACAGGTGCCCAATGGTACGTTGAAAGTGAGTATGCCCTATGAATTTGGGCGCTTATATCTACTGCCACTTATTAAAGGTTTTAAAAACACATACCCAGAGATAAACCTCGACTTACGTTTTGAAGATAGGTTGGTCAATTTAGTGGATGATAGTATCGATATTGCGATTGGTAATTTGCAGACTCAAGATAGCCAAATTATTGCGCGGCAATTATGCCCACTTGACTTAGTGGTGGTCGCAAGCCCCGCCTTCATAAAGCAATATGGCGCCCCTAAACATCCCAAAGCATTAAATGAGTTTAAATGTATCAGCTACCGTAGCCCAACCACTGAGCGCAATGTGCCATGGCCATTTAAACTTGCGAATGGTGATAGGATCAGCATCAAGTGTGAAGCTAATATCTCAGTCACTAATATCGAATTATGTGCACAACTCGCATTACAAGATTTAGGCATCACTATGATAAGCAGTAGTTTAGTGACCCCCTATTTACAATCAGGACAGCTACAAAGGGTGTTAGAAACGTATCAAATCGAGTCTTCGCCCATCATGCTTTATTACGCTTCAAAAGATAACCAACCGGCAAAAGTGCGTCTATTTATTGATTACCTTATTCAACATTTTTCATTCGCTTAATCAACATTCGCGCTTTAAGAGTATCGCAGTCTCTTGTTGCAAAGCGCTAAACTTCTGTTGCATAAAGGCAATAAACAGCTGATCTTTTTTAGCCAGATATTCACGGCTTTGATAGACCATGTATAACTGCGTTGTTGTTGGCCAATACGCTTTTAAAACAGGTGTTAATGTTTCGTCAGCAGTCAAGGTTTTTATAATGGGTAGATACCCAATACCTAAACCTGCAAAAGTCGCTTTAATCACTAAATCATTATCTTCCACACAAAAGCTCGCCTGAGCGGTATATTTCAAGTCTTGACCTTGATGATGCAATAACCAAGGGATGTTATGCCCCCCTGCATTCACACCGATGAGTGGAAAAGAGCTCAAACCATCAAGACAGTTAGGTTTATCTTTTGCTGAGAAGAGTGAAGAGTGAGCAAATAAACCGTAATCAATATCAATCACTTTTTGTGCAATGAGACTTGAATCATTTAATGGACCTTGGCGAAAAGCAAAATCAATACGCTCTTGTTGTAGATCTAAATAGCGGTTGCCAATAACCAACTGAATATCGATATCAGGCTGTGCCTGTTTAAACTCAATCAACCAATCTGCAAGTGGCCAATTAACAAAACCTTGCGGGGCAGTGATCTTAATTTTCCCCTTAGCTAAGTTGTTATTACTTGAAGCAATAGCTGTAATTCTGTCACTGCTATCCTGTAGCTGTTCCGCCTCTAACCAGATAGCTTTGCCCTGCTCTGTTAGTTGAATAGCACGGGTAGTTCGATGTAATAAACGAACATTCAAACTTTTTTCGAGTACCTGTATCTTTCTGCTAACGGTTGAAACGGGCATATTTAACTGCCTAGCCGCTTCTGCAAAACTACCTAAACGTGCAACATGATAAAAAATAATTAATGTACTGATATCCATCGCTAGCCTGCCATTATTCAATATATGGGATAATCATTCCCGATAACCACCTCTACTGCAATAAATTACTTTCATTTATGCTGTGTACTCAGACTTAAAGGAGAGAAACAATGAAAAATATCGCAGTCGTGGGTGCTAGTGGCATGTTAGGTAAACCCGTTGTAAAGGCATTATTAGCAGCAGGTTTTACAGTCACCGTCATTGGTCGAGAGCTAAGCAGATTAAAAGCGATGTTCACTGAAGGTAATGTAATTCATCAACAAGCTGATGTATTGGACGTTAATAGTTTAAAAAGTGCATTGAGCCATGTAGATGCCGTACATATTAACCTCGCCGGTTATAGCCCTGAAAGTTGTTATGAGAATCAAGTACAAGGGACGCGAAATATTTTGTCTGTTGCAAAAGCACTCCCCATAAAGCGCATCACTTACCTCTCGGGCACCACCAGCATTCAAGAAAATAGCTGGCACTATGATACCGATGCCAAGTTACAAGCTGAACAGTTAATCAAGCAGAGTAACAAAGACTACCTTATTTTTTGTCCGAGTTGGTTTATGGAATCGATGCCTTTGTTTGTTAACAATGGTCGCGCTACGGTTTTTGGTAAAACTACGCAACCAATCCGTTGGATAGCAGCAAGTGATTATGCAAAAATGGTGGCATCAAGTTACCAACAAACAAAAACAGTCAATCAACGCTTATACCTTCATGGGCCACAGGCCATAGATATGTATACGGCATTACAAGCCTACTGTGAGAATAATAGCGCGATTAAACTAGGTAGAATGCCCTATTGGTTTGGGAGTTTACTTGCCCAAATAACTAAAGATGCAGTGATAAAAGATGCAGTTGCATTGCTTAAATATTACGAAACGGTAGGGGAGCAAGGCGATCCAACACTTGCAGATAACAGTTTTGGTAAGCCACAAATAACCATAGAACAATGGTTAAAATAAGGTAAATGGGGTAGCTAACTACCCCAAAACTTTTAAATCTTTAACAATTACCCGACCAAATATCGGCGTTAATTTGTTCATCGTTATTGCGTTTTTTCTTGCCACTACCTGCGGATTTTGCCACCGGTTTAGCGCCCGAAAAATTAGCTTCACTATAGGCTTCTGCCACTTCAAAACCAGCGACCTGTTCACGTTCAAGACGCAATTTGTTTTTCTTCTCAATCACTTTAAAGTGATGATAATCATCATGGTCAATTAACGACAACGCTAAGCCGACTTCACCAGCACGGCCACTTCGGCCAATACGATGCATGTAATCTGAAGGACTTCTTGGTAGGTCAAAGTTAATCACCACAGGTAATTTTTCGATATCTAAACCACGGGCAGCAATATCCGTAGCAATTAAAACTTGAATCTCGCCCGCTTTAAATGCTTCAAGCACACGGTTACGTGCGCCTTGGCCTTTATCGCCATGAAATACTTCAGCCGTAATACCACGTTTAGCTAACTTTTCAGCTAAGTGGTTACAGCTTTTTTTAGCGTTCACAAAAATCAGCGCTTGTTGCCATTCATGTAAATTAATTAAATGTGCTAATAACGCTGTTTTTTGCCCTTTGTTAACGGCAAAAACACGTTGTACTAAAGTACTTTCATCTTTGCTTTGTAATTGAACCTCAACGGGGTCGTTGAGTAATTGCTGCGTTAACGTTTGTACTTGCTCAGGAAAAGTTGCAGAAAACAGCAAGGTTTGTTTTTTGCTTGGTAATAAGTCTAATAATGCAGACAGCTCTTCAGTAAAACCAAGGCTTAACATACGATCTGCTTCATCTAAGACTAAAGTCTTTACCTTATCAAGTTTGATAGCATTGCTTGATATCAGGTCCAGTAATCGACCAGGGGTTGCCACCAACACATCCGCACCACCACGCAATGCAAGCATTTGCGTATTCGCAGATACACCGCCAAACACTGCAACCGTTTTAATGCTGCCATTAAAATGCACGGCATAAGATTTAATGCTGTCAGCAACTTGTTTAGCAAGCTCACGCGTTGGCACCAAAATGAGTCCACTCACATAGTTACCGTTGCTATTTTTGCTATTTGATGTTTTTGACAGTTGTTGCAACAGAGGTAATGCAAAAGCAGCGGTTTTACCCGAGCCAGTATTTGCACCTGCAATTAAGTCTCGCCCAGCTAATATAGTTGGGATAGCTTGTGTTTGAATAGGCGTAGGTTGTTGATATTCCAGCTCAGTTAGTCGTGCTAACAAAGGTGAAATAAGACCAAGTTCAGTAAAGTTGGCAACTGTTGTGTCAATACTCATTAATAGTAGGCTCGATGCAAAAATAATAGTGCGCTATTTTAGCTTAATTATGGCGGTTAATACTAATTGAATTAATTGTAAACCGTTTTACTTGGCGTATTTCAATACTTTTCCCAGCGAAAACCCTGTTACTAAAATAGTACCCGTGATGACTAATAATGCCCCCAACAAGGTATTAAGCCCAATCTTCTCCCCTAGAAATAAACTGCCCCAGAGAATGCCAAACAAAGGGACTAAAAACGTCACCGAAAGTGCTGAAGCCGGCCCATCATCTTTGACTAATCGAAAATACAATAGATAGGCAAAACCAGTACAAACAATACCCAGCGCTAACACTGACAAACTAATTGGCAAGGTAATCGGGTCGCGAATAGGCATAAAGGGAATTAAAGGTAAAACAACAATCACGGCTGCCCACATACTGCCATGGGCATTTTCAAAGGGGGCAACTGCTGGTGCTATTTTTGTATAATTGGCTGAAAACCCGTACATCGCAGCCGCTAACAAACAAGCAAAAATAGCCCATAAACCTTGCTCACCAAGTGATAAAGCCTGTTGTCCGACTAAAACAGCAACACCTAACATTCCTATCAATAAACCTAAGCCCGCTTTTAACTGCAAGGGTTCTTTTTGCCACAAGCTTGCGATCACCGCCCCAAACAATGGCGCGGTTGAATTTAAAATAGCAAGCGTAGATGCATTAAGAGTTTGTGCTGCATAAGCAAACATCAAAAAAGGTAATGCCGTGTTAAAAGCCCCGATAATAAAATAGTGTTTAACATGAGAGAGAAAGTCTAATCGGCGACGTAAATACAAACTGATTAAGAGTAAACACAATGCAGCAGCTAATACCCTACCCTCAATTAACACAGCAGGACCTAGGCTATTCGCCGTTAAGCGCATAAATAAAAATGAGCTTCCCCAAATCGATGCTAATAATACTAATCGTACAATGCTCGCTAATGGCATGTTTCATCCTTGAATAAGGGTTATTATTAAATACACAGTGGAATCGCGCATCAGTATACCGCGGAAAAATAAGAGTGTGACAATAGGAATTGTCATTACACACCCGCTATTTGAACCCCTCTCTTATTTAACTATACAGATATCATTTACGTCAAGTTGACAACGCTCACTTTATTGCCTTTAATTTTTACTCAAAGTAACACTTTCCGACAATCCTAAATCGTTAATTAAAAAGGCTAGGGTTCCATAAATTTTATTCGCTTGTTGGGTATTTTATATATCAAATTGATACATCACACTGCTAACAAGCTTAACAAATGGGTAAACAACATATGACTTTTCGACGCCCCTTATATATTCCGTATTCTGGCCCAGCATTATTAGAAACATCACTGCTTAATAAAGGCAGTGCTTTTACTCAGCAAGAGCGCCACAGCTTTAATTTAGTTGGATTGTTACCACACAATATTGAAACCATTAAAGAGCAATCAACCCGGGCTTACCAGCAGTTGAGTGCCTTCAGTTCTGATTTAGATAAACACATCTATTTACGTAATATCCAAGATACCAATGAAACCCTGTTTTACCATTTGATTGATCAGCATCTCGAAGAAGTTATGCCACTTATCTATACACCAACGGTAGGTCAAGCATGTGAACAGTTTTCTAAAATTTATCGTCGAAAACGCGGTTTACTGATATCTTATCCAGATCGGGATAAGATAGATGAAATGCTCCAAAATGCCACTAAGCATAAGGTTAAAGTTATTGTTGTGACCGACGGTGAGCGTATTCTAGGCTTAGGGGATCAAGGCATTGGTGGTATGGGTATTCCAATTGGAAAACTCTCTCTTTATACCGCTTGTGGTGGTATAAGTCCTGCCTATTGCTTACCGATTGTATTAGATGTTGGCACTAATAATAGTCAACTGTTAGCGGACCCAATGTATATGGGATGGCGTAACCCACGTATTACAGGCAAACAATACAACGACTTCATTGATGAGTTTATCCAAGCCATAAAACGTCGTTGGCCTAACGTATTACTGCAATTTGAAGACTTCGCACAAACCAACGCGACGCCACTGCTTGAAAAATATCGAGATCAACTGTGCTGTTTCAATGATGATATCCAAGGCACGGCAGCTGTTTCAGTGGGCACCTTAATTGCAGCCTGCCAAAGTAAGGGAGAAAAACTCAGTGAACAACATATTGCATTCTTAGGTGCTGGCTCTGCTGGTTGTGGTATTGCCCAACATATTGTGAGACAAATGCAAAGGGAGGGTTTGACAGAACAACAAGCACAAGCGCGTGTTTATATGGTTGACCGACATGGTTTGTTAACCGAAACAATGACTGAATTACAAGACTTTCAACGACCCCTAGTACAACAAAACAGTAAAATACAAAAATGGCAATACGTAGGTGATGTTGATTTACAACAAGTTGTTAATAATGCAAAAATTTCAGTGCTATTTGGGGTAAGTGGACAACCGGGTATGTTCACCGAAAAGATTATTGAAGCAATGTGTGAACATTCAGATAACCCCATCATCTTACCCTTGTCTAACCCAACCTCAAAAGTAGAAGGCACGCCACAAGATATAATGAACTGGAGTAAGGGCAAAGCAATTATCGCAACGGGAAGTCCATTTCCACCCACTGTCTATCAAGAGAAACTGTCTGAAGTATCACAATGTAATAATAGCTATATTTTCCCCGGTATTGGTTTAGGTGTTATTGCTGTAAACGCTAAGTTTATCAGTGACAATATGCTAATGGCAGCCAGCCAGTCGCTTGCAGATGCATCGATTAACTACAAGAAAAAAGCAGGCGCTTTATTGCCACCACTCAGTGACATCAAACAGATAAGTCTTGCTATCGCAAAAGCCGTTGCCCTGCAAGCCGTTGAAGATGGATTAGCACTACCCGTTTCAGAAGAGGTGATCGATAATAAATTAACTTCCATTTTTTGGAAACCCAAATACAGAGATTACCGACGTACTTCATTTTAGTTTAAGAATGAATAAGCTCATTGTTAAAGACAATGGGCTTATTGAGACAAATTTTTAATCTCTTTCACCATCTCAATCAAACGTCCAAGAATTTTTTCACCATCCACAGCTATGCCATTATGCTCATATTCGTTACTGATCCACGCTTTTGCATTAGCAATATTAGCCAATGTTTTTCGGCTGTAATCAAATTCAACATACATATCATCAGCATACACGGCACAAGCAACCGGTACTTGGTTATTGGCTAATACCTTAGCATCATATAAATCACACCAATCTTGTTTACTTGCGAGTAACTGCGCAGCTGCTTGCAGTGGTTTTAAGGTCGCTAGTTGCTCAAACATCCACGGATAGACCATTTCACCAGTAAAGTAGAAGTCGTCTCCACTTATATAATTAAATTGTGGGAATTCATTTCTAATACGATGAGCTGACCAATTAGAAGCTTGGCCTTGATTGTAAATCTGCTCATGTAATAGCGCGTAAATAGGATTTGTTAAATAACTTTGCTCTTGTTGCATCTGATTTAAAAAACTGTAGCTCAGTTGCTTAACTCCATTTACATCGATAAAAGCGCCTTCTAGCAACGTATAAAGCCCCATGTTGGCATTACCACGCCCTAAATTAATGCCGATTAATTGTAATTGCTCAACCGTAAATTGTTGCCCATTTGGTAGTAATACCTTGTTATTAACAAGAAATAAAGCAATATCTTTACAAATAGATTGTGCATCAGGAAACTGTTTAAAAAAGGCTTTATTTTTATCTATTACGCGTAAATAAGTCGCTTGGTAAACCTTGTCCGCAGAATGTGTGATGGATGGAATGCCACCGGTAACGTAACAATGTAATAAACTTTTTGGAAACAGCGAAAGGTAAGTTAGGGTGCAAAATCCACCAAAGCTTTGCCCTAACGTCGCCCATTTATCAATGCCAAGCAAAGTACGGATAGCTTCCGCATCCCGCACGATATTGTCAGCACGGAAATGGCTCAGGTACTCAGCTTGTTGAGTAGGTATTAAGTGCGCTAGAGATTGATGATTGATTGCACTGCTATGGCCCGTACCACGTTGGTCTAACAGTAAAACGCGGTACTGTTGCAAGGCGCATTTTAACCACCCCGATGTAGCACTTGCACGAGGCGCTTCAAATCCAGGCCCACCTTGCAAATAAACTAACCAAGGTAAATCCTCATCTTGTTTATCGAGTGCCACTAGTTCACGTGCAAATACTTGAATTTTTTGTTGCTCAGATTGTTGATAATCTAATGGTAACTGGAAATGATGTTGGCGATAAAGTACGTTATTGTCGATAAACTGCGCTTGCATTATTGTTGACCTTTGAAGAGACAAGCATCAACACTAGCAGTAAACTCTCCAGAAAAAAACAACAGACACAATGCTAATGAACATCAATAAAAAAATAAGAGAAGCGACTAGTTAAAGAAACGAGTTATTTTCTTTTTCTATATCATTTAACAAAAAGAGGTTATCTAATTATTAATTAGATAACCTCTTTTATTTAAATAGGAATACTTAATCCAAATTTATAGCGCTGTTACAGGCTAAATAGCGTTTAAGCAGCCTTCTTTTTTCTAGCGAATCCAAGACCAACTAAACAAAGACCAAGTAAGCCAAGTGTTTCAGGCCCAGGGACACTTACTAAAGTAATTGGGGTATTTCCCTCACGAATATTATTAGTCCCATTGAATTGATTAAAGCCATTACCACTACCAGTATTTGCCCATCTAATTTGGTTATTCGTACCAGATACACCGAACATTGAAAACACGTAATCAGTACCCGTCATTAAAGAAACAGAGTCTGTTAAGTTAAAGTCCACATCAAAAAATGTGCCTGATTCAGGGTTAGTAATACCAGTTAATGCATTTGTTGTTGCTGCATAATCACCTACATTAAATGTTTCTGAATAAATAGAAACAAGACTATCAGCATTAGTCCAATCACCAGTAAAGATTTCAAATGAAAAATCCCCAATATCTGATGCACTTGAAGCCGACGTACCTACTTGCCAATTTTCAACACCTGAAAGAGTAGAGTTTTCATCTACTGTGAAGTCATCATACACACGCCACGAACCTGAGCTATAATAGCCAGTGGTTTGGTTACCAGACTGTTCACCAGTTGTATATATAACCCCTGAAAACGCACTTGCACTACTAACAAGAAGGGAAAGTGAAACAATGTTTTTTAAATACTTTTTAATTGCCATAATTTTATATACTCAATTTAAAAACGAATAAACCTATAAAGCAAGTCACGTGCCAAATATGTAACCAACTGTTTTTAATGAAAAGTTAATATGAAAGTAAAATTAATGTAAAAATAATCGACACCTATAGGCTCTCTACAACACATTTATCACCTCATTTAGTTGGCTTCTATAATAAAAAGGCAATGCTTCCATTTTCGCTGACTTCTTGGAGATTGATAAACCATGAGGTAAGCTGACGTTCAGTTAAACTGACAAACAGTGGGTGAAAAAATGCGTATAAGTTCAAATTTTGATGGTGGTAATATTGATGTTATCAGCACAGAAAATATCAATAATATCCAGTTAGCTATTCGCCCTGATCAAGGTGATGAGTTTTTCCAATGGTTTAACTTTAAACTCGATGGCACGGTAGGTGATGTACACAAACTAAATATAATGGATGTCGCAACATCTTCTTACCCAGAGGGCTGGGAGAATTATCAAGCGGTCGCTAGTTATGATCGCCAACATTGGTTCAGATTGCCAACACAATATAAAAATGGCAACTTAACCATTAATGTTGAATTAGAATACCAGCAAATTCAAATTGCCTATTTTGCCCCTTATAGTTATGAACGCCATCAAGATTTACTCGCAAGTGTGCAACAACATCCACTGGTAACGCTTGAACACCTAGGTTTAACACTCGATAACCGAGACATGACATTAGTTAAAATCGGAGATGGCAATCCTCAAAAAGAGAATGTTTGGATCACCGCACGTCAACATCCTGGTGAAACCATGGCTGAATGGCTGGTTGAAGGATTACTGCATAATTTATTAGATGATGACTGTCCAAGTGCAAAGTCTTTATTAGCCAAAGCCAATTTTTATATCGTGCCTAATATGAACCCAGATGGTGGTGTACGTGGGCATCTTCGTACCAATGCTGCCGGCATAAACTTAAACCGAGAATGGCAAACTCCCTCTTTAGATAAAAGCCCTGAAGTTTATTATGTTGTTGAAAAAATGAAACAGACAGGTGTTGATTTTTATTACGATGTGCATGGTGATGAAGCATTACCCTATGTCTTTTTAGCTGGCTGTGAAGGTATCCCAAGTTATACTCAAGAACTTGCTGCCAAACAGAAGAAGTTCATTGACGCATTAATGCTAGTGAGTCCGGAATTTCAGGATACCTTTGGATATGATAAAGATGCACCCAAACAAGCAAACCTTAACATCGCCAATAATTGGGTTGGTGAAACCTTTGGTTGTATTTCTAATACCTTAGAAATGCCCTTTAAAGACAATGATCAGTTACCTGATGCAGAAATGGGATGGTCACCTGAACGCTGTATCTATTTTGGCGAAGCTTCTTTAGTTGCAATGAATGCCGTCATAACATTAAAGGATTAATTAAAGCATAAAAAAATAGGGGGAGTCCCCCCCTATTAATAACAAAACTCAATTACTTTTTAAACGTTAGGCTGAAATTAACAGGTACGCTGTAAGAGATATGTGGCAGTTTAGCTAATGCTTTTAATGTATCAACACCAGTTGACAGGTTAAGGTCAGCGGCTTCAATATTAATATCTTTAAGTGTTGCAACTTGGTATTGACCTTTTGTTAGCGTCACCGCGACCGATGCTGTTTTTTTCAAAACACGACCGTGCATCGCAATAGTAATTGGCAATGCGTGCTTAAGTACTTGCCCTTCTTTTTTCGGTAAAGCCATCGTTGATGTGTCTGCTGTTATTTCAGCAAAAGGATAAAGGTTCGTCTCAAACAGGTGCTCTTTCATGCGCTCATTTCGAATATCGATTTTTGTATTAACGCTGTCTAACATTAAGTACACCGTCGCTTGGCCGTTATCATCAATAAACCCGCGTATATCATTAATCATATGATTTTCGACAATGCTTTCTTTTTTGGTTGAGCTAAATTGTAATTCCGACTGTTCAGGTACAATGTACAATTTTGCCATTGAAAAACTTGAAAGACTTAATAACGCAATAGCAGTAACAGATTTAACGAATGTCATAATATTTCCTTAATAAAATAATACTTAACCATAGCAAAACTTTGTAACATTTATATAACAAAGCTTATATTTCCTCAAATATCTTGGTTTCCCAGATAGTTGTTTAGAAAGTACCTGATGTTATGACCCTATTGAGAGCGTAATAAAAAAGGCGAACCATTTCTGATTCGCCTACTCTATATTCAGTTGTGCTTAAAATGTCTTTCGCTTTTAGCGTATACCTACCATGATCAGCCCTGGTAGAATAAAGAAGGTGCCGATAACATAGGCCAGTGCCAGTAGTTTATTATTCGTGCCTATTTCTGCTAAACGTTCTGCAAGTTTTAATGGGATTTCACGTAATACCGGTAAACCATAAATAATAATAACCGCTAAAAAATTGAATAAAAAATGCACTAAGGCGATGGTTAAAGCAGCTTCAGATGCTGCACCAGTAATAGCGGTAGCAGCCAATAATGCAGTAATCGTGGTGCCGATATTTGAGCCTAAGGTAAATGGGTATATTTGACGAGTGGTAAACATGCCACTGCCCGCTAATGGAATCATCAAGCTTGTTGTTGTTGAAGATGATTGCACCATCACCGTCATCAACGCGCCAGAGGCAATACCTGTTACAGGGCCTTTACCAATAGTATTATGTAATATGTTCTTGGCACGCCCTACTAATACGGTTTTTAATACTTTGCCTAGGAAGGTAACCGAAAATAAAATAATAGCGACACCAGCAATTACCATGGCAATGCCAACCATTTTGCCCGGAACAAAAGCAACCAAGTCACTCACCAAGTTAACCCCTGGTTTGGTTAACGCCTTCATGAAATTAAACTCTTTCATTGACACATTGGCGCTATCAACAAAAAAGTGTGCCATGCCCGTTGCTAATTTTTCCAATAAACCAAACATCATCTCAAGGGGTAAGAAGATCATCACAGCCATTAAATTAAAGAAATCATGTACAGTCGCCGCACTAAATGCACGTTTAAACTCTTCTTTATCACGTACATGACCAATCGAAACAATGGTATTAGTGATCGTAGTGCCAATATTTGCGCCCATTATCATCGGAATAGCAATAGAAAGCGGTAAACCACCAGCAACAAGACCAACAATAACCGCCGTCACAGTAGACGAAGATTGTACTAAAGCCGTCGCTAACGTACCTAAAATAAGTGCCACAAAAGGATTGGTAACAAATTGGAAGATTTGCTCTGCACCAGCTGTACCACCAGAGAAAATCTTAAAACCACTGCTGACCGTGCTTACTGCCACTAACATGCTGTAAATCAGAAAGAAAACCGCAGCCCAATTAAATATATTATTTGTTTGTTTAAACTTGTTGAACACATTCATGTGTTATTACCTATTTATGTAATCGATTAAATGCTATTTCCTGCCACCCTATGTGACAGTTATGTTTCAGTTTTTTGACAAGGGCATTAGAACAGATGAATATTACAGAAATGTGACAGTAAAATATCAAGTTAAAAAACTCTCTCCCTCTCTCCTTTACAAGCAATAAAAATCAAACAGTTAACAAATACATTCTCTATTTTTATTACTTTTGGTTAAATAAACAATGGCAATATACAGTTGCTTTGTAAACTGTATTTAAGGCCTGAGCTTTAAAATCGAAAATAAAATGAATCAATACTAACCTTTAATAGCTATCAACGACTTTATCTAATCAGTCCCTTGGAGTTAATATGCAACAAGATAAAAAGTATATTGTCGCTTTAGATCAAGGAACAACCAGTTCACGCGCTATCGTTTTTGACCGAGACACTAACATTGTAAGCACTAGCCAAAAATCATTCTCACAAATTTACCCTCAACCGGGCTGGGTTGAACATAACCCCATAGATATTTGGGAAACACAAATAAAGACACTCAGCGAAGCACTAACTCAAGCCGCTATATCAAACGATGAAATCGTAGCCATTGGCATTGCTAATCAACGTGAGACAACGCTTGTTTGGGACAAAAACAGTGGCCAACCTATGTACAATGCGATTGTCTGGCAATGCCGTCGTACCGCTGAACTGTGTGAAAATATGAAACAACAGGGTTTAGAGCCCTATATAAAAGAGACTACCGGATTAGTGTTAGATGCCTACTTTTCAGCTTCAAAAATAAAGTGGATATTAGACAATGTAAAAGGCGCAAGAGAAAAAGCACAACGCGGAGAGCTGCTGTTTGGCACAGTGGATACCTGGCTAATCTGGAAATTAACTAATGGTAAAGTACATGTTACCGATGTAACTAACGCCTCTCGTACTATGTTGTTCAACATTCATCGCGTGCAGTGGGATAACAAACTGTTAGATGCCTTTGATATCCCACGCTCCATGTTACCTGAAGTCAAAAGCTGCAGTGAACATATTGGTTATACGGATTTTGCTGGCACGCAAATTCCCATCACAGGCATAGCGGGAGATCAACAAGCGGCGTTAATAGGACAGCAGTGTTTTTCTAGAGGCATGGTAAAAAACACTTACGGTACAGGTTGCTTTATGTTGATGAATACCGGACAAGTAGCGATCCCTTCACAGCACGGTTTACTGACAACTATTGCTTACAAAATAGGTGGCAAGGTAACTTACGCTTTGGAAGGTAGTGTCTTTATGGGTGGTGCAACCATTCAATGGTTACGTGATGAGCTTGGGTTAATCGAAAACGCCGCCGATAGCCAGTACTTTGCCAATAAAGTCGATGATACTAATGGTGCCTATCTGGTACCAGCCTTTGTGGGTCTCGGCGCCCCTTATTGGGATGCTTACGCTAGGGGGGCTTTAGTTGGGCTCACACGTGGCGCAAATAAAAACCACATCATCCGCGCAGCACTTGAGGCCATTGCTTATCAGAGTAGAGACTTGCTAAATGCAATGCAAGAGGATGCGGGTTTAAAGCTAAATCAACTTTGCGTTGATGGTGGCGCGGCTGCAAATGACTTCTTAATGCAATTTCAATCAGACATCATCGGCACACGTATTGTACGCCCCAAAATAACAGAATCAACCGCATTAGGTGCAGCTTACCTTGCAGGTCTTGCTACTGGTTTCTGGGATGTAGAAGAGCTTAGTTGTAAAAAAGAGAGTGACAGAGAATTTAAAGCAAACATGTCAAAAGCACAACGAACTCGCTTATATCAAGGCTGGCAGAAAGCAGTAACACGATCTTTGCATTGGCAGGATTAACCTTTATCGTAAATTCAGCGAAACTGTCGTTTGTTATGACTCACTTTTAGAACTCAATATTTCATGCAACCTGAAAAACCTTTACTGGCATGTTGAACCCTTTAAACATTTTTTCTTCAGCCCCTGCAAACTGTAACTGTTGGTTAGAGCAGTTTTGTTTAACTAGTTCGACAACCAATATCTGATCCGATTCAGTGGCATCACAAACTCTTGAAGCCATTTGGACTGCCACTCCAAACAGATCATTATTCTCTTCAACAGGCTCACCAGCACTTAATCCGATACGTACATGCATCTGTTGCTCAACATCAGTTTGCTGCTGTTGCTTGAATGCTTGCTGTATCTCCTTTGCACAGACAACAGCATTATTCGCTGAAGTAAAAGAAATCATAAAGCCATCACCGGTATGCTTAATCTCTCGGCCATGATGCTGTTTGATTGCATTGCGAATGATCACATTGTGAAGACGCAATAAATGCAGCGACTTTTTCTCGCCAAGTAGTGTGGTCATGGCAGTAGAGCCAACGAGATCGGTAAACATGATAATTCGAAATGCACTATCAATACTTTCGGAAATTTGTTGTTTTGTCACGACAGGATCTTCAATGCGACCTAAGAATAGCTTAACTGTTTCGGGGTCAACCGGAATAATCTCTCCAGGTATATCGCCATGTGCTTCTTGATGAACCTTTTTAATGATGGACTCATTATCTGCTTCTACCAAACAGAATGTGGTACCACGACTTTCATCAAACCAGTAGGTAACAAATTTGACGCCATATTTGTCCTGAATATCGAGATCTTTTAAGTGTGCTAATTCAATCGCTTCTCGGGTTGGATTTTCTGAAAAGTGACGGTCCATAAACAGAGGCATAATAAGCAACCCTCGCTATTAAATGATTAATTAAACATAGCACAAGTTCATAGATTATAATGAGGTAGAGATTGGGCGCTCTCAGTTTTGAAGCTCCGCGCTAATTTACTTTTGCTACAACACATTTACCTTCGATACAAAATACCAACCATCATCGCGTTTCCCCTCAATGGCTAACTGTAGTTTTGCTTGCTTTTTATCGTCTAAAAACGCAATTTCAATATCATAACGGCCTTGACCGATTTCATGCACTATAGGGAGCATTATCTTAACTTGATGCTCACCCGGTAACCATTTGCGCATATCAATATCACTTTCAATTTGAGCAACAATATTATCATTCTTGTCTTTAAGTCGTACCGCTAACGGGTACTGATTATACGAAGGTGCAACACCAATATTCTCCCAATTCATCGATAACTTTAATTGGTTATTTTCAATATTTTGAGGGTGAGCAAGCCCTCGTAGCACAAAACGATAACCTAATTTTTTGAGCGTTGAATCCACTATCGCGCGATACTCCGGTGGAACATGCCCTGATTTTGCGTTGATTAAAGAAGCATGCTGTTGCAACGCCCAGTCAAAAGTGGCCTGCACTGTTTCTAAACTATAATTTTCAACCTGTTTCCAGCGTTGCATATTGTCACAGGTTTCAAACTGCACAGGCGCTATTTTCCAAGCATCATTAAATTGAGGAAACTCTATCGTTGCTTGCGCGATTCGTTGCGGATAATCATTCTTCATGTGGCTCCAGGTAGGTGAAAATCGATGCCAATCACCTAAACAGTCTGCACGCCAGCCACTGCCTTTAGCAACTGCATAAGTAAGTGATTTTCCTGCTCCAATTAACATCACCGTGGGTTTATCTGGGAACGCTTGTTGATGCCAATCCACATACTGATTTAAAATTTCAGCAGCATATAATTCATGTAATGGTTTTGAGTTAGGAATTCCCGCTAAATTCCATTCCCCCCATGAGCCAACCATGCCGATATCTACATGGTCAATTTGCGGGTTATTGTTATAACGTTTACCAAAAGCTTCTATTAAACGTTTCGATTCAGCCATAAAAACAACATCACTATAATCAGGTACAAAGGTTAAGCCATCATCAACCCAAGTTCCATTTATACCCAAGTTAATTAACCATTGCGGTATTTTACTGCCACTATGATGGCTATCAAGGGTCATTAATCGAAAAGCAAAATTCATTGAGTTAGCCCTCTTCTCGGCTTGCTTGATGATTGCATCCACTTTAGCAAAATCAATTTGACCACGCGCAGGTTCGATCTCATTCCAGTAAAAACGAAAGTACTCGGTACCAGAGTGTGGATGCTTGCTTAAGCTAAGCGCCCCCTGCCCCCAAGCAAAGTGAAAGTCAGAAAAACCGATGCCGGGGTTTGTCAGTACATCGTTACTTTCAGCCGGATGAATAGTCAGTAATTTATTACTCGGTGTAACATCTTGCTGAACATGACCACTTTGCATGGTATAGCTTACGATAACAATAACACTCAGTAGAACGATTAATAGTCGTTTTTGCATAGGCATCCATTTGTATTAATAACTATCAGAAGTAGAGGTCTCACAAGTTTAGTCGTAAATAAATAATTATTTAAAGTTGCTTGATGCTTTAGATTAACAGCTAAGTAATAGGGGGAGTTTTTCCCTATCAAAAAGAACTCTTAATTAAGTTTTTTCTTATACGAGTTTAAAATATATTTTTCCCATTACTGGGATGACTTGATGTCGATAATGGGATTTAACGTCCACGTAAAAAACAAAAGAAACTTAAAAACAACAGGTTACAGTATGGCATTAACTTTGCTACTACTCATATTTACTTAATGTTCAACAAGGAGTATTTATGGGTTTTATGAAGGTTATAAAAACATTAACGTTTGCATGCTTATTCACTAGCCAATTTGCATTTGCTACAACGAGTTTTAATACAGAAAAAATGGACCAATATTTTGAACTACTCGATACACACCAAAAAGCGATGCTCAGTGTTTCGATTAATGAACAAGGCAAACATTTTTATAGCAGGCAGATAGGCCTTGAAAGCCAAGATCTAGGTCTTTTCTCAGACACCATCATCAAAAGTAATGCAGAGACTAAATATTACATCGGTTCGATTACTAAGGTATTTACCGCCACGCTAGTTTTTGATTTGATAGAGAAAAACAAACTAACTCTAGCAACAAAACTCTCTACATTCTTTCCTGATGTAGCTAATGCACAAGCCATTACCATTGAGCATATGTTAAGCCATCGTAGCGGCATCTTTAACTATACCAACGACTCGCGTTATTGGGCCTACATGAAAGATAAGCAAACTCAAAAGCAGATGGCTAATCGAATCGCAGATTACACATCAGCCTTTGAGCCGGGAAGTAAATACGAATACTCCAACTCTAATTACCTGCTATTGGGTTATATCATTGAAAAAATCACCGGAGAAACATACCAACAAAATTTACAAAAACAGATCATTGGCAAACTTGCTTTAAAAAATACCCTGCTTGATAGTGAAACCAACAAAAAAGAGAATCAAGCATCCTCGTTTAACTACAGCTATGCGCGCTGGAACGAAAATGAAAATGCACACCCAAGTGTTGCACTCTCTGCAGGTGCGATGCTCTCTACAACTAAAGACTTAACCATCTTTATACGTGCCCTATTTAATGGAGAGCTCATCTCTAAAAGCTCTTTAGCTATTATGAAAGGTGATAATGATGATATTCCTAAAGGCCTATTTAACTGGTTAGATCGTGGTATCACCTATTATGGACATGGTGGATATTATAATCATTTCAAATCCACATTAGCGTATAACCCCGCTGACGATGTCGCGATCGCCCTTAGCAGTAACGCACTTAAAATTCCTTTAAAAGAAATTGTAGGTGTGGTTTTGGATATACACGGTAATTTTGATGCTGAATTACCAATCTATTTAACGACACCTATTGAGCTTGAACCTAGCGAACTAGAAAAATACACTGGCGTATTTAGTAGTAAGGACTTACACATTGACATCACTTATCTGGTTAAGTTTGGTAAATTGTATACACAAGGGACAGATCAAGATGCGTTGAAAATGGTGTCATTAAGCAAACAAACTTTTGAATTTAGCCCCGCAGGCATCATTAATAAGTTTGATATAAACGCAGATGGCACAACAGACTACGACAATTTCACCTTGATTCAAGGTGGTGGCACTTATTATTACACGCGCGTAACAGAAGAAGCCCCAAAACCTATTGAGATTGAAGCAAGTGTGTTGAAAAATTATGAAGGGGTTTATAGCAGTAATGCTTCAGATCTGAACCTGACTATTTTTGCCAAAGGTAACAAACTCTATGGTCAAGCAACCAATCAAACTTCTTTTATAATCACTCCCTTTAGCAACAATAAATTTGAGTTTAAAAAGTGGGGAATAACGCTTATCTTTGATAAAAATGAAGATGGTTCGCCAAATTATGACCATTTCACACAATATCAAGGTTGGGGAACCTATTACTACAGCCGAATCGTTGTAGAATCAGAGGGCTAATAAGTTTAATAAGGTTAGCTTTTTTATTTACAGTGTACAAAAGCTAACCGGTTTACTCTTTAAAATTCATTCACATTAGGTTGTATAAAAACCAAGTCTGTAATACCAACATCGATGCCTGATTGACTGAGCAACGTCGTCACTTGGCCTCGGTGGTGCGTTTGGTGATTAAAGACATGCATTAGTAAATTAAACAGCGTTTTATTCGCAGTAACCCCTTTTTTGTTTTGATAACTAATGGGTTGTAGCAATTCTTCATCTGTTAATAAGCTTGATAGCTCGAGCAACGCTTCATCTAACAATACGCGGCGGTCTTTAAGGTCGATAAAATTATTCGCAATAAATGAGTCAAGTGACTCTGGCATGGGTAACGTTGTTATTGGCTGGTAGGCTTGATGCTTTGCTAACACCGCTGAGAAGCGTTTTAACCACACAGTATCCCCTACACAAATATGGTTCAATGATGCAAAAACAGAACCAAAAAATGCACCTTTATCTTCATGCAACTTTTCCGGGCCCATTGTCCCAACAGCTTCGTATACTTTTTGATTCATCCACTGGTTATAGTCAGCCATTTGGTAGACATGATCCTTCAATTTCATTTTAAGTTGTTCCTTAGGGTAAAGTGAGCTTGCTTTGCTAATGTACAGCATATTGAATTTGTATTTTTTTTTACAGTAATAAATACACAAAGTGTCATTGTTTAATTGTTGCTAGGAATGTTTGCTTGTTTAAATGACTTGTATAAATGCATGCTATTTTCGCTGATAGTTTCACACACAAGCTAAGCATTCCCTCGTTGGAGAGAAACGTTTCAGATAGCAAACGGCGTGCAAAATTCCAATAGTGAGACATTAAAAAGCCCCGAGGTTATCGAGGCTTATTTGCTAGTTATATAATCTATTGATTTTAATCACGCCGATTTAGCATGCAGGAATATTAAGCTTTTTTTCGGGTCAACGAAAGACCACTTAGACCTAACAACAATAAGATAGCCGTAGCGGGTTCAGGAACTGACACTGGAGCCGAGACAGTCCAATCAGCCCAAACAAAACCTCTGTCGAGTGTTAAATCACGATTTTGCGACAAATTATAATCGGTCACATAAGGGTTTGAATGAGTGGTTATGGCCATATCTGCCGCTAATACCTGATTATATGAGATATCATTAGGATCAAACCAAGGATCTGCCACGAATTCGTCAACCAAGGTGTAGGCTGTTTCTATCCAACACGTCACATTACCACCAGCGGTTGAACAGCCATTAATAATACCCGGGTTATGTTTATACTCAGGAATAGCGGAAAAAGTATTAGCAAGAGCTTGGGTTGCTTTAGATGCATCATTTAAATTATCAAAGCCAGATAAATCGTTACCTAGCACACCATATTTACCATCTAAAAATTCGACATCGTAGAGCACACCATTAACATCAATATCATTAAACCCCATTAAATCGCCGTTATCTAAGACTGCTATTGGGGTTGCGTTGACCATACATGCAGTGATGCTCAGCGCAGTGATAGTAAGTATTTTCTTAATCATGATGTTTATTCCTTTGCCCCCCTGCTATGTAAAATACAGGAGTGTTATTAGTTTGATTCGCCAATCAAGCAATATCCACACCACAACTAAAACCACAACTTTATCAACAAGTTAAATAAAACCCCGCAAAACGCCCTATAAAACATGTAAATAAACCCGACAGGTTAACGACTAAAAGACATAAGCACGGTAATAATGGTTAGACATGATTGCATAAGCACAGATATTTATAAGAAAAACCTCCAAG
>Ga0209395_1001705_pt1 | contig 30342 bp, 29 predicted proteins | sample GOMGulsemesocosm_3_FD_184635 | JGI IMG/M metagenome (GOLD analysis project Ga0209395, IMG submission 184635) | Methane-oxidizing microbial communities from mesocosms in the Gulf of Mexico - GOM9D Gulf of Mexico (SPAdes) (version 2) | ecosystem: Environmental > Aquatic > Marine > Cold seeps... | reverse complement strand
GCACGTGAAGTGGCGCGGGCTGATACCGGCAAGAAAAACAAAGCATTATTGGCGATGGCTGAGGCCATTGAATCTTCGCGTGAAGCGTTGTTGGCGGCGAATGCTAAAGACATGACCGCGGCGCGTGACAATAACCTCGATAGCGCGATGCTGGATCGGTTGGAGCTTAAAGAGTCGACGATCGATGGCATGATCGAAGGTCTGCAGCAGGTAGCGGCGCTGGCTGATCCTGTCGGCGAGATCACTGATTTAAATTACCGTCCTTCCGGCATTCAGGTCGGCAAGATGCGCGTGCCGCTGGGTGTGATTGGCATTATTTATGAGTCCCGGCCCAATGTGACTGCTGAAGCGGCCAGCCTGTGTTTGAAATCCGGCAACGCGACTATTCTGCGTGGCGGCTCTGAAGCGATTCATTCCAATCAAGCCATTGCCGAGTGTATCCGCCAAGGTTTGGAAGAAGCGGGTCTGCCTGCCGAAGCCGTTCAAGTTATTTCTACTACGGATCGTGCGGCGGTGGGTGAGTTGATCACCATGCCCGAATATGTGGACGTAGTTGTGCCTCGCGGCGGTAAAGGTCTGATTGAGCGCATCAGTCGTGACGCTAAAGTTACCGTCATCAAACACCTTGACGGTATCTGTCATGTTTATATCGACGATGATGCCGATTATGACAAGGCCACGAATGTTGCACTGAATGCCAAAACGTCGCGTTATGGCACCTGCAACACCATGGAAACCTTGCTGATTCACGAGGATGTGGCGTCCGATATTTTGCCGCGCCTGTGCATGCACTATTCGATTGCCGAAGTTGAGGTGCGTGGTTGCGAAAAAACCTGTGCGATTGTCGCTAAAGCTGTTCCTGCTACCGAAGAGGATTGGCAGACGGAATATCTGGCGCCGATCCTGTCGATCAAAGTAGTTGCGGATATGGATGCGGCGATTGCCCATATTAACCATTATGGCTCGCATCATACCGATTCGATTATCACTGAAAATTTCACCCGTGCACGTGCTTTTCTTAACGAGGTGGATTCCAGCTCGGTCATGGTGAACACTTCAACACGTTTTGCCGATGGTTTTGAATATGGCTTGGGTGCGGAAATTGGTATTTCCACCGACAAAATTCATGCCCGTGGCCCGGTCGGCCTTGATGGTCTGACGTCGCAGAAATATGTTGTGCTGGGTGATGGGCACATTCGCACTTAAACAGGGTTAAAGAGATGCGTAGCATCGCCATTCTGGGCGGCACCTTTGATCCCATTCATTTTGGACACCTGCGCCCGGCGCTGGAGATAAGTCAGCTGGGGTTTGATGAGGTACGTTTAATGCCCTGTCATGTGCCAGCGCATCGCGAAACACCGGATTGCACCGCTGAGCAACGCTTGGCGATGGTGGAACTGGCAGTTAAAAATGAGCCGCGATTATCGGTTGATACCCGCGAGCTGGAGCGCGAGGGTGACACTTTTACAGTGGATACCCTTACGGAAATGCGCAGTGAACTGGGTAACGATGTATCCTTGAACCTGGTGATGGGCATGGACTCATTTGCCAGTCTGTCCAGTTGGCATTGCTGGCAGCAGCTGATCGGTCTGACCAATATAGTGGTCACCGAGCGACCGGGTGTATCGTTGCCAACAGAGGGAGTGATGGCGCGTTTTTTAAAGGCGCGACAGGTGGCTTCAAGCGAACAATTAAAGCAAGCAAGTAACGGTCGGGTGTTGGTTCAACAGCTAGCGTTACTGGATATTTCGGCGACCCGTATTCGGGCGCTAATTAACACAGGCCAGTCGGCCAGGTATTTACTTCCCGAGTCAGTGTGGGATTATATCGAACAACACCGATTATATCGGTCAATTAAGTAGTAACGAGGATTTATGCAGGGCGAAAAAATAGTAGAGCTGGTGGTTGATGCGTTGGAAGACATGAAAGCGGTTGATATCAAAACGATTGATGTTAAAGGTCAGTCCAATGTTACGGATTTCATGATTATTGCTTCGGGTACGTCTCGACGTCATGTCAAAGCTGCAGCAGAAAATGTGCTGATGAAACTGAAGGAAAATGGCCAGCAGCCTAAAGGCACTGAAGGTTCAGATGCCGCTGAGTGGGTGTTGGTGGATGTAGGTGATGTGGTGGTACATGTGATGATGCCAGATACCCGTGATTTCTACGATCTTGAAAAACTTTGGCAGCCGCTGCCAGATGATCAGCAGGACAGCGTTCAGTAACTTTATCGAGTAACCACTAGTATGCGTATTCGCCTTATTTGTGTGGGCACCAAAATGCCTGCCTGGGTAACCACTGGTTTTCAGGAATACGCTAAACGCCTGCCAGCGGATTTGAAACTGGAATTGGTTGAGATCGCGCCGGGTCATCGTGGCAAGGGTGCGGATGTTAAGCGTGCTATTGAAAAGGAATCCAAGCTGATTCTCGCTGCGCTTGGCAAAGATGAGCATGTGGTGGCACTGGATGTCGAAGGACGTCAGTGGAGTACAGAGCAGCTGGCCAGTACCGTCAGTGACTGGCAAATGGGTGGACAGAATGTGGCGTTGTTAATTGGCGGGCCTGATGGTTTGTCGGCTGAATGCCTGGCGTTGGCCAAACAGCGTTGGTCGTTATCGAACCTGACCTATCCTCACCCATTGGTGCGTGTTATTTTGTCGGAACAGATTTACCGGGCCTGGAGTCTGCTGAATAACCACCCCTATCACCGAGCTTAACGAGTAACATGCCCTTCATCAGTCGGCTGTAATGAAAAACCGCGACTTTAAAGACCCTATCCGCGAAACCCGTATTTTCACCTTTCGTGCCATCCTGTTCTGGATTGTGGTGGTGATGCTGGTGTGTGTGTTAGCCGGACGTATTTTCTATTTGCAGGTGATGCAGCATGAACACTACGCCGCGGCTTCGGACAATAATCGAGTACTACTGCAGCCTATTGTTCCTAACCGTGGGCTTATTTATGACACCAATGGAAAATTACTTGCCAATAATCGGGCCAGTCAAAGCCTGAATTTAATTCTTGAGCGGGTTGAGGATGTTGAGCAAACGTTAGTCTTGTTACAGGATTTGCTGCCAATCTCTGAAGGGGATCTGGAACGTTTTGCAAAGCGTTCCAAACAACGTCGTCGTCCCCACGAGCCGGTAATGCTGCGCTCTCGATTGAGCGAGCAGGAAATTGCCATTCTGGCGGTTAACAGTCACCGTTTGCCGGGTGTTTCGGTGGAAGCGCAACTGGTGCGGCATTACCCCTTTACCAAATCCGCGGCTCATGTATTGGGTTATGTGGGCCGCATTAATGAGCGGGAACTCAAACGTATTGATCCCGTCAATTACAGTGGTACTCAGAGCGTGGGCAAGCTGGGGGTGGAGAAATTCTATGAGGCGCAGCTGCATGGTTTAGTCGGTTTCCAACGTGTTGAAGTCACCGCGCGAGGGCGTGTATTGCGCGTATTGGAGCGTGATGATCCGGTGCCGGGCGCAGATATTACGCTGTATTTGGATAGCGAATTGCAGGGTGTGGCAGAGCAGGCGCTGGGTGATCGCCGTGGTGCGGTGGTTGCGATCGATACGCAGACGGGTGGCATTATCACGCTGGTCAGTCAGCCCAGTTTTGACCCTAACCTGTTTGTAACGGGCATTGATACTAAAAGCTACGCCTCGTTAAGAGATTCATTAGATTTACCATTGTTTAATCGCGCATTGCGGGGCCAATATCCGCCGGGTTCGACGGTAAAACCGTTTGTTGCCCTAGGCGGTTTGGAGTATGGCCATATTAACTGGGCGCACACTATTCGTGATCCGGGTTGGTATCAGCTCACCGAGGGTGGCCGCTTTTATCGTGACTGGAAAAAGTGGGGGCATGGCAAGGTTGATTTGCAGCTCGCAATTGCCCAGTCCTGTGATACCTATTTTTATGAGCTGGCTCACCACATGAATGTGGATGATTTGCATGACTTTTTATGGCAGTTTGGTTTTGGTCAGCGCATCAGCCTGGATGTGTCTGAAGCGGTGAGGGGAATATTGCCTTCAACAAGCTGGAAAAAAGCTAAAACCGGCCAGCCCTGGTATACCGGAGACTCGTTGAATGTTGGTATCGGCCAGGGTTATATGTTGGCTACGCCCTTGCAGTTGGCGACGGCGACAGCAGTATTGGCCAATCGTGGGCGCTGGTTGCAACCACGAATGCTTAAACAGATTCGCGGGGATAAAAGTTATATTGATGCGCTGCCCTCTACTGAAGAAATCGCCGCCGTACCGGAGAATGTGACACTAAAACGTGAGGCTGACTGGGAAAAAATGATCGACGCGATGGAAAGCGTCGTACACGGTCGCCGAGGCACCGCGCAGGGCATTGGTCGCGATGTCAGTTATCGTATCGCTGGGAAAACAGGTACCGCGCAGGTGGTGGGCATCAAACAGGATGAAGAATACGACGTCGAAAAGGTTAAGGAGCGCAATCAGGATCATGGCCTGTTTGTCGCCTTTGCGCCAGCCGATGATCCGCGTATTGCGATTGCGGTGATTGTTGAAAATGGTGGTGGTGGTAGTACGTCAGCGGCACCGGTTGCACGAAAGGTAATGGATGCTTATCTGCTGCCTAAACTAGCCGCAGCCAAGGCCGAGGTGGCACGAAGTGAGTAAAGATTTTTTACGCCAATTACCCCGCGCGTCACACGCTTTCCAAAGTCGGCAGCATATTCTCAACCGGCTGCACATTGATGGCTGGCTGCTGCTGTTATTGCTGATGCTATGTGCTGTGGGTTTGACGGTGTTATACAGCGCCAGTGACCAAAGCATGGCGACGGTGCAGCGTCAGGCAACACGGATTGGTATCGCGCTGGTTGTAATGTTTGTGGTTGCGCAAATCAGTCCGTATCACTATCGACGCTGGTCGCCCTGGTTGTATGGGGTGGGCGTGTTGATGTTGATCGGAGTATTGGTGATGGGGGTGGGTGCCAAGGGCGCACAGCGCTGGCTGGCCATTCCTGGATTACCGCGTTTCCAGCCCTCGGAAATTATGAAAGTGGCGGTGCCGATGGCGCTGGCCGGATATTTTGCCGATCGCTATTTGCCGCCCCGATTAAAGCATGTGGGCGTGGGGTTGCTGTTTGTGATGATCCCGACGCTGCTGATTGCCAAACAGCCTGACTTGGGGACTTCGTTATTGATCTGCGCCTCAGGGCTGTTTGTTTTGTTGTTTGCCGGCATTCAATGGCGATTGATTTTTGGCTTTGCTGCACTGGTATCGTCCTGTTTGCCTTTGTTCTGGATGTTCCTGATGAAGGGCTACCAGAAGCAACGGGTGATGACATTTTTGAATCCAGAAAGTGATTTGCACGGTTCCGGCTGGAATATTATCCAGTCAAAAATTGCCATCGGTTCGGGAGGATTGGAAGGTAAGGGCTGGTTGCAGGGTACTCAGTCGCACCTGGATTTTTTGCCCGAAAGTCATACTGATTTTATTATTGCAGTATTTGCTGAAGAATTTGGCTTTTTAGGTGTCCTAGGTCTGTTGGTTTTGTATCTGTTGGTTGTGACACGCTGCTTTTTTATTGCGGTGCGTGCCGATGATACCTACGGTCGTCTGCTGGCAGGCAGTCTGACGTTGACCTTTTTCTTTTACTTTTTTGTCAATATTGGCATGGTTACCGGCTTGTTACCGGTGGTCGGGCTGCCGTTACCTTTGATAAGCTATGGCGGTACCTCCATTGTGACCTTGTTTGTTGGCTTCGGTTTGTTGATGTCGATTCAGACCCATAAAAAAGTATTACCTCGATAGATTACCAGTAAGTAAATAGAGAGCAAGAAGCATGAGATTTAATAGAATAATCGCTTCCGCCATGGTGATATTGGCGGCATTTTTTTCGTTCAATAGTTGGGCGGATAATGAGTTAGCGCGCAGCTATGAAAAACATCCTGAGGCCTTGAAGCTGATTGATGAGATGGTGGCTGAGCATGCTTTTGATCGAGACCTATTGCTCGACGTTTTTGCTGAGGCGCGCTACAAAGATCGCATTGTTCAATTGATGGATGCGCCTGCTGAGGGTAAGCCCTGGAAAGATTATCGGCCTATCTTTGTGACGACTAAACGCGCGAATGGCGGTAAGGATTTCATGGTCACGCATCGTGAGGCGTTATTACGCGCTGAGCAGCAATTTGGCGTGCCAGCTGAAATTATTGTCGCCATCATCGGCGTGGAAACGCGTTATGGTAAGCAGGCGGGTAGGTTACGGGTACTGGATGCCCTGAGCACCTTGGCGTTTGATTATCCGCGTCGTAGCGCCTTCTTTCGTAAAGAGCTGAAAGCCTTTCTTGTACTGACACGCGAGGAGCAGGTGAACCCGGCCAGCCTGAAGGGGTCATATGCCGGCGCTATGGGTTACGGCCAGTTTATGCCCAGTAGTTTTCTGAATTATGCGATTGATTTCGATGATGATGGGCGCCGGGATATTTGGCATAATCCGGTCGATGCGATTGGCAGTGTGGCTAATTATTTTGCTCGTCATGGATGGAAGAGCAATGAGCCGGTGGTCAGTAAAGCGCGCTTCAGTGGTAATAGTAAAAATATTACCTGGGTGAAGGGGCGTAAAAACCTGCATCCGGATTACCAGTTATCCGAATTGATTGCCTTGGGTTTGCAGCCTCGGGATGATTTGAATGTCGCGCAACCAGCTACACCAATACGTTTTACCGGCATGAAAGGGAAAGAATACTGGCTTGGCTTGCATAATTTCTATGTGATTACGCGTTACAATCACAGTGCGCTGTATGCGATGTCGGTTTATCAGTTGAGTCAGAAAATAGCCAACTAGGCTAATAAGAGAAGTAGGTTTATGACCAGTAAAGGCGCAATACGACGGGTTGCACTGCTAACCAGCTTGATCGGCAGTTTGTTGCTGCTGTCTGCCTGTGGCAGTAATCCCTCTTCGCGTTATCAGCAGCGCCACGACTCGGCTCCAAGCTACCAGCAAAATGTCGGTGCAGTTGCCGATGCTGTGCCACGGGTTGAGCCACGTAGCCGTGGCGGTAATAAAAGTCCCTATCGGGTGTTTGGCAAGCAATATTGGGTGATGCCCAGCAGCTTGGGCTATACCGCTACGGGTACGGCGTCCTGGTACGGTTCCAAGTTTCATGGCCATCAGACCTCCAATGGCGAAATCTACAACATGTATAGCATGACGGCAGCCCATAAAAGCTTGCCGATTCCCACCTATGCCAAGGTGACGAACCTGAATAATGGTCGCCATGTCATTGTACGCGTCAATGATCGCGGCCCTTTTCACGGTGATCGTTTGATCGATTTGTCCTATGCGGCGGCCACGAAATTAGGTTATGCCAAACTGGGCACTGCGCGGGTACGTATTGAAGCGATTGATCCGGTGGCCTGGCAAGGTGAAAAATATCAACCGGCTGTGGCCGTTACCCCCGCACCTCCGGTTCAGCAGTCTCAGCCCTTAGCACCGCTTCAGCCTAACTATTCGGTTGTACCGGCGGCGGTTGTTGAGGCGCACACATCGACGTCAACGCTTCCCTCAGCAGCGTTGGCGGCAGGTGATAAGATTTTTGTACAGGTGGGCGCTTTTTCCAGTTTTGATTTAGCACGGCGTCTGAAACAGAATTTACAAACGCTGACTGGCGAAGATGTGGTGGTCTATCTCGATCAACGGCATGCACCTAGTCTGCACAAGGTTCACATTGGCCCGGTTCGTGATTTATCGGCGGCGCAACAGGTTCGTGATCTGATCAGCCGTAATGGTTTTGGCACGTCGCTGATTCTGGCATTACCTAAGCTGTAATTTGAGATTTTTGCACAAAACAAATGACGAATAAAAATGGTTAAAATTGCCCCGCTTTTCGTTGAAAAACTTGCCAATAGCTCGCTATTGCCTGCGTTTCTCGCCTCAATCTGGAAAATTATATCTCATTTTTCTTTCGTCCCTGCTTTATGCAAAGGTCTCAGCTTGTTTAAACACTTTTAATATTTGAGTATCGATTGACTATGAATGTACTAAGCAAATTGGTTGTAGCAACCCTGATGTTGTTGATGGGGCAGCTGGCACTTGCTGCTAATCCTTTGATTCCGGCTGCGCCGCAGATAGCCGCCAAGGGCTTTTTGTTGATTGATGCCCACAGTGGCAAAGTGTTGGTGTCGCAAAATGCCGATGAGGTAATGCCGCCCGCCAGCCTGACCAAAATGATGACCAGCTACATTGCGACCCATGAGCTGGATAAGGGTAATATTTCCAACAGCGACAAGGTGCGTATTAGCATTAAAGCGTGGAAAACACCGGGTTCACGGATGTTTATCAAAGAGGGCACTTCGGTGTCTGTTGGCGACCTGTTGAAGGGCATTATTATTCAATCGGGTAACGACGCCAGTGTCGCCATGGCTGAATTTATTGCCGGTAGTGAAGACGCCTTTGCGGACTTGATGAACCAGCATGCCAGTTTGCTGGGTATGAACAGCACGAATTATATGAACGCTACCGGTCTGCCGTCACAGCATCATTACACAACGGCTGCGGATTTGGCCAAGCTGGCCCGTGCCATTATTGTTGAGCATCCACAGCATTATAAAATTTATTCCGAACAGTCCTTCACCTATAACAATATTCGTCAGCCCAACCGCAATAAATTATTGTGGCGCGATAAAAGTGTTGATGGCCTGAAAACAGGTCATACCGAAGAGGCCGGTTATTGCTTGGTCGCCTCTGCCGAACGTGGCGGCATGCGGCTGATTGGCGTGGTACTGGGTACCAAGAGCGAAGAAGCTCGCGCCACTGAAACACAAAAGCTGCTGACCTACGGTTTCCGCTATTACGAAACACGTAAACTCTACAGCGCCGGTGACGTGCTGGAAGAAGCCAAGGTTTGGGGTGGCGCCGACGGCCAGGTAAATCTGGGGGTAGTGGAGGATGTTTATATCACCGTGCCACGCGGGCAATACTCCAGTTTGCAGGCCAGTTTGCTGGTTGATGAGTACATCACTGCAGGCGTACAGGCGGGTAGCGAATACGGCAAGATTCAGGTGAAACTGCAGGATAAGGTGGTGCTTGATCAACAACTGGTAGCGCTGAATTCAGTTGAGCCGGGCGGCTTTTTCAAACGTCTGTGGGATCAACTGGTGTTATTTTTCGTTAAGCTGATCAGCTAGGGCCTGCTTATGTCTGTTTATCTGAATGGTGCCTTTATGCCTGTTGAGGAAGCGCAGGTATCGGTGCTCGACCGCGGCTTTTTATTCGGTGATGGTGTTTACGAAGTGATCCCGGTTTATGCGGGCAAGCCATTGCGTCTTGAAGAACATTTGCAGCGTTTGCAGCAGAGCCTTGATGCCATTCAGCTTGACGTTGCAGAGGATTGGTCGGTTTTGATCGCCGATCTGATTGAATTGAATGGTGCTGGAAACCTGTCGGTGTATCTGCAAATTACACGTGGCGCAGAGGCCAAGCGAGATCATGCGTTGCCCGGTAGTACCATCCCCACCGTATTTATGATGGCGACACCCTTTACGCCGGTGCAAGAGTTGGATCAGGTGACTGGCATCAAGGCGGTAACGGTTGTCGATAACCGTTGGCTGCAATGTTTTATTAAGTCGATTTGTTTACAGCCTAATGTCTTGCTGAAACAGCAGGCGACCCAGGCGGGTGCGCAGGATGCGATTTTGATCCGTGATGGTTTTGTAACAGAAGCCGCCGCTGCCAATGTTTTTGTGATCAAAGACGGGGTGATTTATACCGCACCTAAAAATGAGTTGATTCTGGGTGGCATTACCCGTGATTTGGTGCTGGAACTGGCTCGTGCAGCGGGCATTGAATGCCGCGAAGAGGCGCCGTCAGAAGCGCTGCTCAAGCGTGCTGATGAGGTTTGGATTAGCAGCTCAACGCGTGAAATCGTGCCGGTTACCGAGCTTGATGACAAGCCCGTGGGTGACGGTCAAAAGGGTGTCGTGTGGTACAATGCCATGCAGCAGTATCAAGCCTATAAACAACAGCTTATTGCAGGTTAAACGTGACAGATCTAGAGCAACAAGAAGCCCCTAAAATCGAATTCCCCTGTGAGTATCCTATCAAGGTCGTCGGTCGTGCGGCTCCGGATTACAAGCAGTTTGTGATTGATGTCGTTAAAAAGCATGCCGATGATCTTGATCCTGAAAAAGTTGAAATCAATCCCAGCCGTAACGGCAACTTTTACTCGGTTCGTTTTACCATTATCGCGACCGGTGTTGATCAGTTGGAAGCAATTTTTGAAGAACTTAAAGCTTCCGGCCGTGTGACGATGGTTATCTGATTTTCGAGACTGACATGAGTATACATGCGGCCACGCAGGTGCGGGTTAAGCAGCTGGGGTTGCAACCCTACCAGCAAGTATGGCAACAGATGCAGGCTTTTACCGATGCCCGTGATGCGGATACCGTCGATGAAATCTGGCTGTTGCAGCATGAGCCCGTGTTTACGCTGGGCCAAGCCGGTAAAAGAGAACATCTGTTAGCGCCGGGCGATATTCCCATCGTAAAAAGTGATCGTGGCGGTCAGGTGACCTACCACGGCCCCGGACAACTTATTGCCTATTTGATGATTGATTTGCGCCGCCGTGAGCTGGGTGTACGGCGTCTGGTGAGGCAAATAGAACTGGCGTTGATTGATCTGTTAACCGATCTGGGTATTAACGCACAAACGCAAGACAAAGCCCCCGGTGTTTACGTCAATGAGCATAAGATTGCATCGTTAGGTTTGCGGGTGCGGAAAAACTGCACGTACCATGGTTTGAGCCTGAATATGGACATGGATCTGGAGCCCTTTTCACGTATTAATGTGTGTGGCTATGAAGGTTTGCAGGTAACTCGTCTCAGCGATTTTGTTGCGCACGTCGATGAAGCTCAGGTATGTGAGCGATTGGTTAATCATTTAAAAAATCGTCTGGGCTACTGCCCAGACTGAGCAGAAATGCTGGGTTGGAGTGAGGAATAATGTCGAATACCGAAGTTGGCAATAAAGCACGTCCGGCTAAAGCAAAACGGGTGGAGCAAGGTGTAAAACTGCGTGGTGCCGATAAGGTTGATCGTATCCCCATAAAAGTTATTCCCACTGAAACACCGCTGCGTAAGCCCGATTGGATTCGTGTACGTATGTCGACTTCGCCCGAAGTGGCACACATTAAAAAGATTCTACGTAAAAACAAATTAGCCTCAGTGTGTGAAGAAGCCGCCTGCCCGAATCTGGCTGAATGTTTTAGCCACGGCACGGCTACTTTTATGATCATGGGTGAAATTTGCACCCGCCGTTGTCCCTTCTGTGATGTGGCCCATGGTCGGCCTAACCCGTTAGAAGTCGATGAACCACGTCATCTGGCAGAAGCGATTGCCGAAATGAAGTTGTCCTACGTGGTGATTACCTCGGTGGATCGTGATGATCTACGAGATGGCGGGGCGGCGCACTTTGCCGAGTGTATTCGCGAAACTCGACAATTAATGCCGGACATAAAAATTGAAGTGTTGGTGCCGGATTTTCGCGGCCGTATGGACGTGGCCTTGGAGGCCTTGGCTGTCGAACCTGCCGATGTGTTTAACCATAACCTGGAATCTGTGCCACGTTTATATCGCCAGATTCGCCCGGGTTCGGATTATCAGTGGTCGCTGGATCTTTTGAAAAACCACAAACAACGCCAGCCTGAGGTGCTGACTAAATCCGGTTTGATGGTGGGTTTGGGTGAAACCAAGGAAGAGATTTATCAGGTGATGCAGGATCTGCGTGATCATGATGTTGACATGATTACCATCGGTCAATATTTGCAGCCAAGTCTCAATCACTTGCCGGTCGAACGATTTGTTCATCCCGATGAATTCGCTGAATATGCGCAGCGTGCCCGCGAGCTGGGTTTTAAAAGTGTGGCCAGCGGGCCGCTGGTGCGATCGTCTTATCATGCTGACCGGCAAGCCGGTGACGCTACAATGTAATGAATTGTATGGTATGCCGCTGTTAATAGAAAAGAAGGGTAGAATGCCCGCGAAGTAAGATGTAATAATTAGCACCGAATATTTTTAAGCCATTGTAAGGAGATAAGGGATATGAAAATAAAAAGTTTAGTAGGTTCTTGTGCAGTAATGATCGGCTTGGCCGGTGTTGCACAGGCACATGATGATCTGGATAGCGATGGCAAGTTCAGCGTTTTACTTGGCGCAGGTAAGTATCTGACTGATTCGGATCGTGGACTGGATAATGGCACCGTACGTGAAATTGGTCTGGGTTATATCATCGACAAGCATTGGGCAGTTGAAGCTGTTTACACTGATATCGATAGCCTGACCAATGATGGAGGTGCCAGTGTTGAAGCTGATATGTATCGTTTAGACGGTCTGTACCACTTTGATCGTAATGGCCACTGGACGCCTTACCTGGCAGCCGGTATTGGTGAAATAAATTTTGAGCCGGTGGGTTCAGCCGATAGTGATGAAACGATCATTAACTTTGGTGGCGGTGTTAAGTACGCAATTACTAAAGCGGCTTCTCTGCGTGCAGATGTGCGCGCTATCTACGGTGACGAAGACAGCGATCTGGATACATTGGCGACCCTGGGTCTTACTTACGTGTTTGGCAACAGCTCGGCTTCTGCGCCGGCTCCCGCCGAGCCTGAGCCAGCACCTTTGGATTCCGATGGTGATGGTGTGACTGATGATATGGACAAGTGCCCAGGCACGGCGGCTCGTCTGGCTGTTGACAGCGATGGTTGCCCAAGAATGTCTATTGAGTCTGTGAGCATCGACCTGGAAGTACTGTTCGATACTAATAAAGCGGATATTAAAGCAGGCTCTATGCCTGAAATTCAGCGTGTCGCTGACTTTATGTACACCTACCCTAAATCAACCGCTGTGATTGAAGGTCACACTGATGATCGCGGTGAAGCGAGCTACAACCAGGATCTGTCACAGCGTCGCGCTGATGCCGTTCGTGGTGTGCTGGTTAACGAAATGGATGTTGAAGCCGGTCGTGTTACGGCTAAAGGCTACGGCGAAGATCAGCCTCGTGACAGCAATGACACGCGTGATGGTCGTCAGCAAAATCGTCGCGTAACTGCTGTAATTAGCGCTAGCGTTGAAAAGTTGATTAGAAAGTAAGATCTGTTAACGGCCTTTTACGGCCGCTAATCAGTAGCAATAAAAAAAGCCTCGTCGGAATATTCGATGGGGCTTTTTTGTGTTCGGGTGTTGGAGGTTTTTCGTTAGGTGTTTGTAACCGCAGGGTTACTGGCTTGGCGGTAAATAAATGCCAGCAAGCGTCAGAGTGATCTGTTCCAGCTGATCCCAGACATTGCCCTGATGCATGCCCTTGGCTAATTGGTCTACGTGGGCAACTTGTTGGTTGAGAGTTGCCAGCTGTTGGGAGGAAAGGCGTGCCAGTGCTTTGCCGATGAGCGGCTGACGGTTACGCCAGATACGTTGAGCCTGCATGGCTTGATCAGCTGAGCGCCCCAACTGCATATCCTGTTTGATGAGGGATAGCTGGCGTACCTCTCGGGCCAGTATCCAGACTAATGACAAGGGTTCTACGCCCTCGTCATGCAGTCCGTTCAGCATTTTTACGCATTCTTTAGCGTTGCCCTTGAAGGCGCAGTCGACCAGATTAAACGCGTTATAACGAGCGCTATCAACGACACAGTCACGGATGGTTTGAGCACTGACCTGTGGTTGGTTTTCGGGTAGTAGTAATTTTAACTTTTCGATTTCCTGGCTTGCGGCCAACAGGTTGCCATCCACCAGCTCGGCCAACAGACTTGTTGCTTCTCGGTCCGGTTCCAATCCGGCCTGACGCATACGACGATCAATCCATTTCGGCAACTGCTGGCTTTCAATGGGCCAAATTTCAACATGCACAGCGATGCTATCGAGTGCTTTAAACCACTTGCTGTTTTTTGAATTTTTATCGAGTTTAGCTGAGTTGATCAGCAGCACATTGCTGTCGGGGGGGCTTTCTGAGTAGCTTAGTAATGCCTTGGAGCCTTCGGTTCCCGGTTTGCCGTTGGGCAGATGCAGCTCAATTAACTTTTGTGAGGCAAACAGCGATAGCGCATTGCCTGCGGCCAGCAATTCATTCCAGTTAAAACTGTTATCAGCGGTGTAGCTTTCGCGTTCGTCGAAATGATTAGCTTTGGCGGCGTGACGAATCAGCTGGCAGGCCTCCTGGACCTGCAACGGTTCGTCACCTGAGACAATATAAACAGCTTTCAGGCCTTGCTGGAGCTGTGACTCCAGTTGATCAAGGCGTACATTCATTATTCTACTTCAGTCACTTCGATAGAGGGTTTGATCGCTCGGTAACGACGCATCAATTGCTGAATCAAATCGCGCTCCATTTCCTTACGAAGCAAGGCTTCTTCTTCAAACGCACTGGTGGCATTGCTGCTGTTGTAGAGGTAGGTTTTTTCTGTGCTCAGCAAGGTTGGCGTGACCAGTTGTTCACCCACGATATTGCTCACGGAAAAGGTCAGCGAAGAGGTGATTTCGTATTCGGCAACGCGGGCGCTGCTGGTTACACTCAACGTGCGAGAGGTGTTGGTAATATTCGATACCTTGAGGCTGTAGGGCGCATCAGTGGCACTTTCAGTCAAGCTGACATCCATAGCTTTTAGCGAGCGTTTCAGTGAGCGAGTAAAGACGCTGTTTTCGGAAGCTGTTTGCAGGTGCAACGATTGTAACTCCTGCGGCAACGGTTGTGCGCCGCGCAGGTGCCAGCCGCAACCCTGTAATAACAGGGCGGCAGCAATCGCAAAAACAGCTAATGGTTTGATTTTCAAAATCTGCATCGGGCCTTAGCCTCCCACAACGATGTTGATAAGTTTGCCGGGCACAACAATCACTTTACGCACGGTTTTGTCTTCGATGAAACGTAGCACGTTTTCTTCGGCCAGGGCGATCTTTTCGATGCTGTCCTTGTCGGCGTCGGCGTCCACGGCCAGTCGGGCGCGTACTTTGCCATTCACCTGTACCACCATTTCGATGGTGGATTGTTTCAATGCAGATTCATCAAACTGCGGCCAAGGCTGATCAATAATGGCGTTTTCGTGGCCTAATAGCTGCCATAGCGCATGACTGATGTGCGGCACAATAGGCGCCAGCAACTGGGTTGCGGCTTCCAGCGCTTCACGTTCAACCGCCAAGCCTAATGGCGTGGAACGATCCGCCAGTTTGTTCACTTCGTTAATCAGCTCCATTACAGCAGCAATGGCGGTGTTGAAGGTTTGGCGGCGACCGTAGTCGTCGGTCACCTTGGAAATGGTGGCGTGGGTTTTGCGACGTAAATCCTGTTGCGCGTCTGCTAGCTCATCAATCTTTAATTCGCCCGGCGTGCCAGCAGCAAGGTGAGTGTTCACCATTTTCCAGACGCGTTTCAGGAAGCGGTTGCCGCCCTCTACGCCGCTGTTGGACCATTCCAGAGATTGCTCGGGAGGCGCCGCAAACATGGTGAACAGGCGCACAGTATCGGCGCCGTATTGGCTGATCAGCTCCTGAGGGTCAACAGTGTTGCCCTTGGATTTCGACATTTTGGTGCCGTCTTTGAGCACCATGCCCTGACACAGTAGCTTCTTGAAGGGCTCATCACTGGTGATCAAGCCTTCGTCGCGCATCAGTTTGTGGAAGAAGCGCGCGTACAGCAGATGCAGAATAGCGTGTTCGATGCCACCGACATATTGATCCACCGGTAGCCAGTAGTTGGCTGCGTCGGAATCAAGCATGCCGTCCTGATAGTTAGGGCTACAGAAACGTGCGTAGTACCAGGAAGATTCCATAAAGGTATCGAAGGTATCGGTTTCGCGTTCAACAGCCTGGCCGTTATGTTCTGTTTTACACCATTGCGGATCGGCTTTGATTGGTGAATGAACGCCATCCATGACCACATCTTCAGGCAGCAGGGCTGGTAGGCGGTCAGCCGGGATTGGAATTTCACCGCCGCCAGGTTCATTAAACATCGGGATTGGCGAACCCCAATAACGTTGGCGTGACACGCCCCAATCGCGCAGACGATAGTTAATGGTTTTGCGACCTTTGTCGAGGCTTTCGAGCTTGGCAGCAATGGCATCAAAGGCGTCGGCTGAGCTGATGCCGTCGAATTCACCGGAGTTAACCAGTACACCTTTTTCAGTAAAGGCGCATTCGTTGAGATCACAGCTTTGATCGTTGGAAGCGGGCGCAATGGCCTGTTCAATGGGCAGGCCGTATTTGTGGGCGAACTCCCAATCGCGCTGATCGTGCGCCGGTACCGCCATGACAGCGCCTGAGCCGTAACCCATCAATACAAAGTTGGCGGCATAAACCGGTACTTCACGACCGGTCAACGGATGAATGGCTTTGTAGCCGGTGTCGATGCCTTTTTTCTCAAGAGTCGCCATGTCCGATTCAGCAACGGAATTGGTTTTACATTCCTTGATGAAGTCAGCCAGTTCCGGGTTGTTCTCGGCAGCGGCTAATGATAATGGATGTTCTGCGGCCACGCCGATATAGGTGACACCCATTAGAGTGTCGGGACGAGTCGTGTAAATATCAAAGTGATCAGGCAAATCTGCAACCGGTGTCGCCAGCTGGAAAGACATCTCCACACCTTCTGAGCGGCCGATCCAGTTGCGTTGCATGGTGCGCACTTGCTCAGGCCAGCCTGGTAAATTATCCAGACCTTCTAGCAGTTCTTCGGCGTAATCGGTGATTTTAATAAACCACTGCGGGATTTCCTTGCGTTCTACCGCGGTATCACAACGCCAGCAGCAGCCATCAATCACCTGCTCGTTGGCCAGTACCGTCATGTCATTGGGGCACCAGTTAACAGCGGCCACTTTTTTGTAGACCATGCCCTTTTCGTACAGGCGGGTGAAGAACCACTGCTCCCAACGGTAATAATCAGGCTGGCAGGTGGCGAGTTCGCGGTTCCAGTCGTAGGCAAAGCCCAGCTGTTTAAGCTGCGCTTTCATGTACTCAATGTTGGAGTAGGTCCATTTAGCTGGCGCAGTGTTGTGCTTGATGGCGGCATTTTCAGCAGGCAGGCCAAACGCATCCCAGCCCATCGGCTGCATCACGTTTTTGCCCAGCATGCGTTGGTAGCGCGCAATCACATCAGCAATGGTGTAATTGCGTACGTGGCCCATGTGCAGCTTGCCACTGGGGTAAGGGAACATGGCCAGGCAATAATATTTTTCCCTGTCTGGATCGGGGTGAACTTCGAAACTTTTGTGTTCATCCCAGAAGGCGCGGGCGGCCTGCTCGATGTCATGGGGTTGGTAGCGCTGGTCCATTGTCAAAACTATACCTGGAAAAGGGAAACGCGTAGGATACTATAATGAGTGGCTGTGATTAAGAGATGAAAGGGCTTTTCCGCTTTTAATTAGTAGAGAATTTAGATATGACCGAACAACACGAAAAAGCGTACGAACGTATTATTCACCGCGTCGAGGAAACTTTAGGCAAGGCTGAAGAAGTCACGCTGGAAGAATTGAAGCACGGTATTGATCAAGCGATCGAGTTTGAAGAGGATGTTGAGGAGCTGACTAAACAGGAAGTCAGCCTGTTGGGTGCTTACCTCAAGCGCGATCTAAAAAACCTCAATCGTTTTATGGGACAAACCGGCAAAGGCCTGGCGGAGTGGCTCAAGTTCGATATGAGCCTGTTGGAAAACAAGCTGCAAAGCATGCTGAAGCAGGTCGCCGACAAGTCGATTATCGAACAGCATCAGTTGGAAGAAGAACTGGCTGAGTACGAAGAAGAAGTTTATGTCAGCAATGAGTATGTGCTGGCGGGCACCTTCGTGTGTAATAACTGCGAAGCTGAGCAGGAATTTATCAAACCCGGTTTTCTGATGAGTTGCTCAGAGTGCGGTGGTGATCAGTTCCAGCGTAGCAGTCACGACTAAATCACTTTATATCTTTTAAAGCCTTTGTATAAACGGGCAAATTTTCTTGCTGGTTAAAACAATTATTATGCAAAGGCTTTTTCTGGGCTTATTTAATGGATGAAATGCTGATCAGGGCTATTTTAAAGGCCTTGGTAATGCCGCCGCTGGTCAATATTGTTGCGGTGGTTTTTGCGCTGTTGCTGTTGCGCCGCCGTCGTATCTTGCAAAGCCTCGTTATTGGGTTGTCCCTGCTGAGTTTGTTGGCGTTGAGCGTGCCAAAGGTTTCCCATTTTCTTGCCACCGAGCTGGAGCGCTATCCTGCACTGGCTTGGCAAGATATCAAAACTGACGATTATCAAGCCATTGTGGTGTTGGGTTCGGGGCGTTATCGGGTTGCACCCGAGTACGGTGGAGAGGATACCGCCAAGCCGATGGGCCTGGTGCGCTTACGTTACGGGGCCTATTTGCAACGCAAAACGGGGCTGCCGATTTTGGTGACGGGGGGAGCTTGGTCGGAAGATTCTGTACCTGAGGCCGAGTTTATGACTCGAGTGCTGGAGCAGGAGTTTCTAGTCAAGGTAACCTGGCGCGAAGGTAACAGCCGCACCACCTGGGAAAACGCTAAAAACTCCAGAAAATTGACCGAAGCCGATGGCGTTAAAAAAATTCTGTTGGTGACCCACGCCTGGCATATGCAGCGCGCTGTTTATAGCTTTGAGCAAGCGGGTTTTGAGGTGACACCGGCTCCAACCATGTTTAAAACTGCCAATCCTGCGGGCAGTCTGCTGTTTGACTATGTTCCCAATATTGGCAGCCTGCAAACCAGCACCTGGATGTTGCATGAAATGCTGGGCCTGTTGTGGTATCGCTTAACTGCTGATTAGGCTCTCCTTTTGTCATCCCGGCGCAGGCCGGGATCCACTTTCTTTAGCTGGATTATATGGATGCTTTGCCGGGGCCGGCATGACGGCATTTATTGCTTAAGATACCCCATTCGGTCGTAATGACTTGGTACAACTCTGCTAGAATAGCCGCCTGTTTATTTCTTGAAAGGTTTTGGCTATGAGTCAGCAATCACCACGCATTGGTTTTATCGGCTTAGGTTTGATGGGTACACCGATGACGTCTCGGCTGTTAGAGGCCGGTTATCGCGTTAATGTCTGGAATCGCAGTGCAGAAAAACTGGCACCAGTGGTGGCAAAAGGTGCTTTGGCACAGTCTTCGATTGCTGATCTCGTCAAGGCTTCAGATATTGTCATGACCTGCGTGACCAACACTGATGCCGTTGCGACGGTGGTGTTTGGTGATGGTGGCATTGCTGAAAATGGCGCTGAGGGGAAAATCCTCATTGATTTCTCCAGTATTGAACCAGATGCGACCCGCATTTTTGCCGAAAAGCTTAAAAAACAGTGCGCCATGGAATGGGTAGATGCCCCCGTTTCCGGCGGTGTTGCCGGGGCCACGGCTGGCACATTGGCGATTATGGCGGGCGGCAACGAAGTAACGGTTGATAGCTTGCGAGAGATATTGGCACCTCTATCCGCACGCGTCACTTGCATGGGCCCGGTGGGCAGTGGACAGGTGACTAAAGTCTGTAATCAGATGATTGTCAGCTGTAATGTGATGGTGATGGCAGAAGTGCTGGCGCTGGCTAAGAAGAACGGCGTTGATGCCACTCTGATTCCGGAAGCACTGAAAGGCGGATTTGCCGACTCCACACCGTTACAAATTACCGGTTCACGTATGGCCGCCGAAGATTTTGAAGCGGTGACCTGGCACGTCAAAACCCTGCTCAAAGATTTGGATATGGGCGTAGGCCTGTCGAAAAGCCGTGGTTCTTCGACCCCAATGACGGGACTGGCTGCGCAACTGATGCGCCAACATGGCAGCAAGGGGTATCTCGATAATGATCCCTGCACCCTTGTCAAAATGTATTCCTCAGATAAGTAGAGTAATTGAAATCAAATGATCGGTCTTAACGAAGTTAGCCTGCAGCGCGGGCACAAGCCACTGTTAGAAAAAGCCAACCTGCTGGTTCATGCCGGGCAGCGCGTGGGTGTCATTGGTGCCAATGGCACAGGTAAATCCAGCTTGTTTCAGTTGTTTCTGGGTTCGTTACATACCGATCATGGCGATGTGGTTTTGCCCAAGCAATTACGTATTTCTCACATGGCGCAGGAGGTGGCTCACAGTGATCGTACCGCCTTGGATTATGTGCTTGATGGCGATGCTGAATTACGTGCAACCGAAACGGCAATTGAGGCGGCTCATGCCAGCGAGAACAACACGGCGCTGGCGCACGCGTTCGATAAGCTAGATGCCATTGATGCTCATACCGCCCCGAGTCGCGCACAGCAACTGTTGATGGGGTTGGGATTCGGTTCTGAAGATCACCAGCGAACGGTTAGTGAATTCTCTGGTGGCTGGCGTATCCGTTTAAACTTGGCGCAGGCGCTGATGTGTCCGGCGGATTTAATGCTGCTTGATGAGCCAACCAACCACCTGGATTTAGACGCCACTGTCTGGCTTGAGCAATGGTTGTTACGTTATCAGGGCACCTTGCTGCTGATTTCTCATGATCGGGATTTTCTGGACTCGGTTGCTACTCATGTTGCACGCCTTCATAACCATCAGATCAATTATTACAAAGGCAATTATTCCGCCTACGAACGTCAGCACGCAGAACGTATGGCGCAACAGCAGGCCAATTATGAGAAGCAACAGGCTGAGCGTGCGCATCTTCAAAAATATGTCGACCGATTTAAAGCGCAGGCGACTAAAGCCAAACAGGCGCAGAGCCGTATAAAAGCCTTGGCGCGTATGGAGGATATTGCTCCGGCGCATATTGATTCGCCCTTTCATTTTGTTTTCAGCGAGCCACCCAAGCCTTCCAACCCACTGTTGTACCTTGAAAAAGCCAGCCTGGGTTACGAGGAGAAAGAAATTCTCAGCGGTGTCGGTATCAGCATTACACCCGGTAGCCGTATTGGCCTGTTAGGTCCTAATGGCGCGGGTAAATCGACGCTGATCAAAACATTGGTCGGTGACTTAGCTGTTCGTAATGACGGCGAGGGCGGTATTCGACATGCCAGCGACAACCTGCATGTCGGCTACTTTGCCCAGCATCAGCTGGAAGCGCTGGATTTAACGGCCAGCCCCATTACCCATATTCAACGCATGTCTCCCACGGCAAGCGAACAAACCATTCGTAATTTCCTCGGTGGTTTTAACTTCCATGGCGATGTGGCCGCCGGTTCGCCGGAGAACTTTTCCGGTGGCGAAAAAGCGCGTCTGGCGTTGGCAATTGTGGTGTGGGAAAAACCTAACCTGTTGATCATGGATGAGCCTACCAACCACCTTGATCTGGAAATGTGTCACGCTTTAACCATGGCGCTGCAAAGTTTCTCTGGCGCGATGATACTGGTGTCCCATGATCGCCATTTGCTACGCAACAGCGTTGATGAGTTTTTGCTGGTGGCCGATGGACAGGTGCAGCCCTTTGACGGAGATTTGGATGAATACCAGCAGTGGTTGTTAAAAAGTAAGCAGGACAATGCTATTTCGAAAAAGGTTTCCTCCGACAGCGCAGAAGGCCCAAAAGTGGACCGCAAGGAACAGCGCCGTCTGGCGGCTGAGCAGCGTAAGCAGTTGCAACCACTGAAAAAGAAAGTCTCAAAAATAGAAGCCAATATTGAAGCGAATGAAACTGAGCTAAGCAGCATCGAAGATAAATTATCAGATACCGCTATTTATGAAGCGGCTAACAAAGATGAGTTGCAGCAGATCATGCAGCGCCAAGGCGAACTCAAACAACAGAATGAAACGTTTGAGGAGGAATGGATGGAGCTGCATGAGGAGTTGGAAACTCTGGAGGCAGCAATACAGCTTTAAAACCTGTATTGATCGGGTTTTAAACGATATCTTTCCATGAATGATGGTTAGAAAAGTTCGCTAACTTATTGTGGGATTTGAGTTTCTATTCATTTTTTAGTTTTAGTCTATACTTTTGAAACCTTGGTATTTTCAAGGTTATTTAAATGGGATGAATAGGAGGAATTTCTTCTTGCGAATGAATAGAAAACAACGTGGATTCACATGGGTGGAGATGTCCATTGTTCTTGTTATATTAAGTATTGTTGCGGCGATTATGTTTAATCGCTCAATTACTGTTTTTGATAGCAAAGCTGTCACGGACGCCAAAAAAGTGACAGAGGCCTTTGAAAAAGGTGTTAACTTGGCTCACCTTAAATGGTCTGATGAGGGTGGGCAGGCCGCCATCGTTGAAGTCAATGAGCATGATGTAGAAGTTACATCTAATGGTTGGGCTAAACAGCTCAACGAAAATTTGGCTGGCTGTGTTTCAGTATGGAATGCGGTGTTGCCGGATTCACCGGAAATTTCGATTTATGATCCAAGGGTTCCCGTTGATGGCTGGAGTGTCGGCGGCGGGCCAAATGTGTGCTACTTCATTAACCAGAGCGGCTCCGCCTTCGATGAAGAGAAGACGCCCTATTTCCGTTATTCCAACACTATCGGGCAGGTCGTAACGTTTAATATGTGATTTTTTTGTGGCTGGCCGTTATCGTGCGAGCCGTATCGTTAATGCCGTCACCACGCCCCATACCCAATTAAAAAACAACACTGCTAGCGGGGTGAGTAACCCTAGCTCCAGGCCCGCAATGCCGTATCTTGTTTGGTACGGGAAAACCACAAACAGTTGAACGATAGTTGGAAACAGGCTCAGTAGAGAGCCTTTCAGTAGTGGTTTTGATTGCAGCATTGGTAGCACAAATAACAGCCCCCAAAGCCCTCCCCATATTAATCGTGGGTACAGCCAGCCCGCTGATAAAGTGGGTGAGATGGCGACGCCTAGCGATTTAGTAACGCCCAAATCGCCAAACAACCAGACCGTAAGACTGTTTGCCAGCGCGCCTAAACAGCCGGCGGCAAAAAAAACCAATAACTTCTTCATTGTTATCCTTAAATTAGGTGAATTTGTTGCTGAATTCCAGAGCACAAAACCGTAGGACATATGTCCCATCGCCTCATTTTCGAGGCCTTTGCCCGATTCTTTCACAACACAAAGGCCTTAATCTATCAGTAATTGATTGATTTTATGGAAGGGCATAATGATGAATGAACGAAACTACGACTACCCTCTATACGCCAAGTTCCTGCACATGGGGCTGGCTGTATTTGGCATTACTGCGTATCTGACTGCCGAGCTGGCGGAAAACGGCAACGACTCTATGGGTTATTTGTTGCATGCCTATCTTGGACTGTCATTGGCGGTATTTTGGATGCTGCGAGTCATCCCCGGCCTGGTCGGCGGTGGTGTGTTAAAGTTTTCAGGTTGGAGTCTGTTTTCTCGAAAACAATGGTCACAAGCCTTTGCAGATATCCGAGGCTTATTCATGCTTAGAGTACCTGAGCGTGGCATACATGAAGGCATTGCCGGATTGGTGCAGGCGTTTGGTTTGCTGGTCTTCGGTTGGATGGCGATCACCGGAAGTGGATTGTTTATTTTTGGTGGCGAACCTGAAGCGGACTTGATCGAACTGGTTGAAGATCTGCACGAAATAGGCGAAGGTATTATTCCGCTTTATTTAGCGCTGCATGTTGGTGCCGTGTTTGCCCACTCGATGGTTGGAAAACCGGTATGGCAGCGTATGTGGTCTCTTAAATCAAAGCGCTCAGAACACTAAGCGTATGCTCAAAAGGCACAGCGAGGAAGGGTGAAGATACGAAACTACTTTCCGGTAATTGTACTGGTTTTGGCGGCACTGTTTTTTGCCTATGACATTGCGTCAGACTTATTTGACGAGGGTGAAAATTATTTTCATATCATTGTTGAGCTGTTGGTATTTGTTGCCGTATCGCTGGCGTTGTTTGGCGAGCTGAACAGGGTTCGTCAATTAAATCGCGAGGTGAAAGAGCAGCAATCACGTATGGCGCGCCTGTCCGGCGACCTGATGATGGTCATGCAAAAACAATTTGCCCAATGGAAATTGTCTCCCTCTGAGAGCGAAGTGGCTTTGTTGTTGATCAAGGGCTTCTCGATGCGCGAGATTTCTGAGCTGCGTGAGGTAAAGGAAAAGACCGTACGCCAGCAAGCCACCAGTATCTATGCAAAATCTGGCTATGCCGGGCGACACGAGCTAGCGGCTCATTTCATCGAAGACTTGATGAACGTGAAGGAAAGCTAGCTTAGCTCCCCCAAGTTAAATGCTATAGGTGTTATTCCACTTACCTCCAGCACGCCGATCTGTATCGGAACGCCGATCTTCTTTGCCTGGCTCAAAGCGAAGCATAGCTCGGCGATCTGCATTGAGTCGTCGTGGTCCGAGGCGACGCTCAGGCCCTAAATATCGAGTCTCTCGGGGTTTTGGTTTGAAGTCCGCTGGTTGATTATTGCCAGTTTCTGACTCCAGTGGTTCCAGCTTAAGATCCATAAAATCCCCCATAATCTGCCTTTTTTTCGGCAAGGTTTTGTCCATTTATTACAGGTAGCTTATTTTCTGGCTTGGAGGGCGTGCCGTTACGAGGGCGTTCTTTACATCGATTGCGTTCGTTATTAAACGCCACTAAATTGAGATCACGGGATCTGGCCCCTCCGGCACAAATTAGCCCCTGCATGATTAGTACTATAACGAATCATACTAGTTGCGGCAAAATACCGGCCGCGACTGTATAGATGAATTTTTATTTAAAATTAGCTAGATAGAAAAATAAAATCCATGTGAGCCCACGACAGCACCTAATACCGCCACCACACTCAGCGTCAGCAAAACAATATGCATCAAGTGCAGGCGAGCAAAGGTTTTGTCGCTGTTCTTGATAGCCATCTCCCGAAATAACTGGTGCAGGAACAGCGGCTCAAACACAAACAATACCAGTGTGAAGATGGCCCACACCAGTGTCATCAAATGCATCCACCAAAATTGCGGTTGTAGATACCGATCCCAAGCGTTCATAACTTCCAGCATGTAATAACCGGAAAGGCCTGTCAGCAGAGTGGCAATTTTTGCCTGTAAACCAAACTTGCCCTCAAGCTGTTCGAAGAGTGCGAGTCGGTCGTCAGTATTGGTGATTTTCTTGAGCGAAGGGATCAATACCGTTGTGACAAAGGCAACGCCGCCAATCCAGAACAGCACGCCAATCACATGCAGGGCGCGGGCGAAAATAAAATGGCTGAAGTTTTCCATAGGGTGTTTGGGTTCCGCTATTCGAAGATATGATCAGTAATAATAGCGGTGAGCTTGAGAGAAGTCTTTCCTGCCTAAGGTTAAAAAGGGGTAAAAGTTAGCCCCTTTTTATTCAAAACAGGATACGGCTTTGTTTACCAGTACTTAGGATATTTATCACTTCGACTCAGGTTGTTATAAATCAAAGCTACCAGGGCTAGTAGAAGCGCTCCAGTCAATGTTGGGAATAGCAGGAAATCCCAACCGGGCTGGATAAGGAATACAATCACCGGATTGGAGCCAGCAGGTGGGTGAACCGTCCTAGTCGCCATCATCAATGCGATTGCGGTACCAACGGCTAATGCCACAGACCACCAGGTGGGACCGCAGAGTGTCAGAAATATCAGCCCCACCACTGAGCTCAGGAAATGGCCTGCGATTAGGTTTCTAGGTTGTGAAAAGGGTGCCTCCGGAAACCCAAACAGCAAGACACATGAGGCGCCAAAGGAACCCAGTACCAGCATCATCTCAAGACTATCAGCCAAACCAGCCACCAATGATATGGCGATAAAGCCTCCCAGCCAGGCCCGCGCAATCGCTTTTATGCTTGGTTTTGGCGGCAATGCCACGCTTTCACCTTTAAGTTTTTTAATGAGTGATGTCATAAATCTATCCTTGTTCGGTTTTCGCTTTATTGTAGGAGACCAAGTTGTCTACCTCTGAATGGTAGACAAGTCTGTCTCCTTATGTCAATATTATTTTATTTTTGAGAGTGCTGTGCATGTCTGAAAAGCGTCAACAACTGGTCGAAACAGCCTTTAAACTCTTCTACCGAAAAGGTGTTCACGCGGTCGGTATCAACGAGATTCTGGCCGAGACCGGTATCGCCAAAAAAACCCTGTACCACCATTTTTCCAGCAAGAGCGAGCTGATATCCGCCGTTGTGTCGTACCGGGATAAGTGCTTTTGCGAATGGCTGGAAGGCGAGCTGAATAAGGCCAAACCCGGTATGGCGCGAATTGAGGCGCTGTTTGAGGCGCTGGACGACTGGTTTAACGACAGAGCGGAGGCACTGCTGGCTTTCCGAGGTTGTTTTTTTATCAATGTCAGTGGTGAGTTTAGTGATCCAGAGGACCCAGTTCACCAGCAGTGTTTGCTGCATAAAAATAATATTGCGGCGATGATAAAAAAACAGGTCAGGACATTGGATATTGCTTCTGAGCAGATTCAGTCGCTGACAGATTCGTTGTGCTTGCTAAAGGAAGGAGCCATTGTGCTGGCGCATGTTCAGGGTGATCGACGTGCCGCTCAGAAAGCGAAATTGACTGCAGAAGTATTGGCTAAAGCCTGTAAATAAATGCGTCCCTTTTCTTTCGAAAACCCTCTAAAGAACTGTTTCCCCGTTTCGTGTATAATCACCGGCCTTGTTATTTTCTCGTAGTACATCATGAAATCAGTTACCTCGCTTTATTCCTACCCAAAATACTGGGCTGAGTGTTACGGCACTTCACCATTTTTACCCATGTCACGTGCCGAAATGGACGATTTAGGCTGGGACAGCTGCGACATTATTATCGTCACCGGCGATGCCTATGTGGATCACCCGAGCTTCGGCATGGCGGTGATTGGGCGAGCGCTGGAGGCGCAGGGTTATCGTGTGGGCATTATTGCGCAGCCGGATTGGCGCAGTAAGGATGCCTTCATGGAGCTGGGCGAGCCGAACCTGTTTTTCGGTGTCGCCGCGGGTAATATGGATTCCATGATCAACCGTTACACGGCTGACAAACGTATGCGTCATGATGATGCGTATACACCCGGCAACGAAGGCGGCAAGCGCCCTGATCGTGCGGTGACGGTGTATTCACAGCGTTGTAAAGAAGCCTATAAACATGTGCCGATTGTGATTGGTGGCATTGAGGCGAGCCTGCGCCGGTTGGCGCATTATGATTATTGGAGTGATGAAGTGCGTCGCTCGGTATTGCATGATGCCACCGCCGATATGCTGGTGTACGGTAATGCGGAACGTGCTATCTGTGAGATTGCCGATCGACTATCGCGCGGCACCACGCTTGATGAAATGACCGATATTCGTGGCACGGCGTTTTTCCGTAATAAGATGCCCGAAGGCTGGCAGGAAATTGATTCCACCCGTGTTGATGCGCCGGGTAAAGTAGAAAAACATCTCAGCCCTTATCAGGATACCTCGGCCAAAACGGAAAGTTGCTCTAAGAAAGAATCTGGCGAAGCGGCGGGTTACGATGCTGAAGGGGATTCCGAAATCGATGCGGATTTTGAAGGCGCACAGGTTTTGACAATCGTACCGTCCACGGCGGCGGTTAAAAGTGATCCGGAAACCAGTTACATTCGCCTGCCTTCCTACGAGAAGGTGCGTAATGATCCTGTTTTGTACGCCCACGTGTCGCGTATTTTTCACCGCGAAACCAATCCCGGTAATGCTCGCGCCTTGGTGCAGGCCCACGGTCAACGTGACCTGTGGTTGAACCCGCCGCCCATTCCTTTGACTACCGAGGAAATGGATTGGGTGTTTGATTTTAATTACCAACGTGTACCGCATCCGGCCTATGGCGATGCAAAAATCCCCGCCTATGAGATGATCCGTTTTTCGGTGAACATCATGCGCGGTTGTTTTGGCGGCTGTACCTTCTGTTCGATTACCGAACATGAGGGACGCATTATCCAAAGTCGCTCGGAAGAGTCGATCCTGAAAGAAATCGAAACCATGCGTGATATCGTGCCGGGCTTTACCGGTACCGTGTCGGATTTAGGCGGGCCAACGGCCAATATGTATCGTCTGAATTGCAAGGATAAGAAGATCGAAGAAAGCTGTCGCCGGCCCTCCTGTGTGTATCCGACGATTTGTAAAAATCTTGAAACCGATCATAAACACACCACGCAGTTGTACCGTAAAGCGCGTGATATAAAGGGCGTTAAACGTGTGGCGATTGCCTCCGGCCTGCGTTATGACTTGGCGATAGAAGATCCGGAATATGTACGCGAGCTGGTGACGCATCATGTTGGCGGCTATTTAAAGATCGCCCCTGAGCATACCGAAGACGGGCCGCTCACCAAGATGATGAAACCGGGCATGGGCACCTATGACCGCTTCAAGAAAATGTTTGAGCAGTTCTCCAAAGAGGCGGGCAAGGAACAGTATCTGATTCCTTATTTTATTGCTGCACACCCCGGCACGCGTGATAAAGATATGCTGAGTTTGGCGTTGTGGTTGAAAGCCAATAAATTCCGCCTCGATCAAGTACAGAATTTCTACCCGTCACCGATGGCCTCTGCCACGGCGATGTACCACAGCGAACGTAATCCGCTGAAAAAAGTGGATTATAAAAGCGAGCAAGTATCGACGCCTAAAACCAAAGTTCAGCGCCAGCTGCACAAAGCCTTCCTGCGTTACCATGATCCTGATAACTGGGATATGTTGCGTGCCGCGCTCAAGAAGATGGGCCGTGCGGACTTGATTGGTAGCGGCAAACACCAGTTGGTGCCCGAAGAGCAGAAAGGCCGCCGTGGTATGTTGGGTGCAAAATCCAAATTCAAAGGCCAGCGTGCCTTGACGCAACATACCGGTTTGCCGCCTCGCCATCATGGCAAGAAAGCCAAGCCGAGTGCCGCTGGTGCTGAAAAAAGTACTGTGAAAAACGCTGGAAAGAGTGCCGGTAAAGCGCCAAGCAAGAGTGCAGCTAAACCTGCTCGCAAGCGAGCACCGGTTAAGACAGGAAGGCGTTAAACACGTTGACCGTCATACCGGGCTTGCTTGTGCCCTTTATCGGGTAACCCGGTATGCATTTATTCTTAATTCGATGGGTTCCTGCGTTCGCGAGAATGATGGTTAGGTTGCTATTTCGACTAAGGGAGAAATCTTAGGTTTCGGAATGATCTTCTTGAGAGGGTATTTTAATTTTCGAGGGAAGAGCTCTTTCTTCTCCAACCAAGCATCACCAGCATTACACTCCCCAAAAGAATCGGCCACGACCCCAGTCGGGAATAAAGCGTTTGGCCTGCCACTCTCCAAACGTCACCGCTCAGATTGTCTTTTACGAATGATGCCGCCTGAGACACTACACGTCCCTGATGATCAATAATTGCGGTGACGCCGGTGTTGGTGCCACGGATTAAATACTGACCATGTTCAATCGCGCGCATGCGAGCCATTTGCAGATGTTGTAGTGGGCCTGCGGATGGACCAAACCAGCTGTCGTCGCTGATGGTGAGTAGCAGGTCGCTTTGTTTAGCGAGGTCACGCACAAAATCCGGGTAGACAATTTCGTAGCAAATATAGGGGGCGATCCTTAAGGGTTTTCCGTCAATAGTGGCAATCAACGGAGCCTGTTCGGCGGGGCCTGGACGGAAGTCGGACATGGGCAGGTTAAAGAATTCAATCAGGCCGCGTAGTGCCTGTTGCAGCGGTACGTATTCGCCAAAGGGCACCAGTTTTTGTTTGTGGTAAATGCCGCTGCCAGCGCCGATCGCGATGATGCTGTTGTGGTAGGTTTCCGTGTCATCGTCATTGAGTTGCCAATAGGGAATGCCGGTGATAACGGTGGCGCCGGACGATTTGACCAGTTCGCTGATATCATCAAGGAACGGTGAGGCACGATGATGAAACAGCGGTACGGCATTTTCCGGCCAGATAATAATATCGCTGCTGAGGTTGAGCCGGGTTTGCAGGTAAAGCTGGTTGAGCGTTTTGCTACGCTGCTCGGGCTGCCATTTAAGGTCTTGAGAAATATTGGGCTGCACCAGTGTCACGCTGATGGCTTGGCCCTGCGGTTGTGTCCAGTTGATTTGAGCAAGCAACACTGCGACTAACCAGGGGGTGAGCGCCAGTGCTATGTAGAGCGCGCTGGCGCGGTTAAATTTATTTCCTTTTGATGCCGCGACCAGCAAATAAAACGCGCTGGCCGATAGCGCAACCATAAAGCTCACGCCATATACGCCCAGCACGGGTGCCCATTGCGCTAACGCGGTGTCGGTGTGTGCGTAACCTGAAAACAACCAAGGGAAGCCGGTTAAAAACCAGCTGCGCGACCATTCAAATAATACCCACAGGGCAGGAAAACCGAGCAAGTTGCCCCAGCGGTTGCTTCTGAATAAGCGGACAAAGGCATAACCAAAGGAGGCCGTAAAGGCCAGAGATAACGTCGCCACGAACAGCGCGGTCAGCGTGGTGGCCAGTACGGCGGGCGCATGGCCGTAGTCATGAATGCTGTGATACACCCATGACGCGCCAGCGCCGTAGAGTCCCAGGCCGTATA
>Ga0209395_1001704_pt1 | contig 30348 bp, 33 predicted proteins | sample GOMGulsemesocosm_3_FD_184635 | JGI IMG/M metagenome (GOLD analysis project Ga0209395, IMG submission 184635) | Methane-oxidizing microbial communities from mesocosms in the Gulf of Mexico - GOM9D Gulf of Mexico (SPAdes) (version 2) | ecosystem: Environmental > Aquatic > Marine > Cold seeps... | reverse complement strand
GGGGCAGCATCTAAGGTGTACCAATAAAACGCTTCAGGAATACTCATTTCACGGTAATACTTCAGATACAGCTCATGAACTGAATCATCTTTTGCATATTCTCGTGCGGTCTTATGTTCGTCAGCCCATGAGTGAACACCCAATTTAGCCCCCGCTTCAATGGTTCTTTTGCTACCGGCTAAAAACATATCAGTACCACCAGATGCCACCAGCCCATCTTTTGGAATGTGCGTCGCTATCCCTCTTTTTCTTATTTCTCGTGAGGCTAACAAATTAACTTCGTCATCCACAGAGCCCGGCACATCTTCCATGACTATCTTGTTTACATTTGGGTTTTTACTCAACAATGTTTGAAGATCGTTTAATGTTCCCGCATAAATTACACCGCTCATATAAACGGTATTAGGCGAAACAGTCTTATCTTTAAAATAAAAACTAGCCACTGGTGCATCATCTAACCAAAGATAAATTTTTTGTCCAACTGCGGTACTAAACATCAACGTTGGTAAGGTAAAAAATAATAGAGCGCCGACGATAGCAACTCCTAAAACCCCTTTAACTAACTTATTCATAATAAACCTTTAAAATGTATATACCTTAAAGCATAGGGGGAAAAACCAACTCAATACAGTGACAAAAAAAGATTTTCACTCCCCTTTTCCTTATTAAATGAGGTAATACCAATTTGATTAACTTATTGCCCACCTGTGCAGGTTAAAATTAACAATAACGGCGTTGCCCTCAATCCCAATAGCCAGCTATTGCTCAATCGAGCGCCTTGTTCTAATTAACTTTTCCTTAGCACAACAAGATCACTTGCTTAATGAAATTGGTATAATTGAGTACTAACGCAACGTAAAACTTTTAATCGTCACATCAAATTTACGTAATAATGAATAAGGCATCATTTATCGTTTTAAAGTTGGTATACTATGCTCACAATTTTCGATGTGACCATCCTATCGAAGTCTCGCCATAAAAGTGAAAGCGACCGTGCCTATCAAAGACAAATTACACCCTAATAATAAACATAATACGCATTATGACTTTGATCGCCTGTGTTTAGCTTCTCCTTCATTAAATCCATTTATTATTCAAAATAAAATGGGCAATACTTCCATAAATTTTGCTGATGGTGATGCAGTTAAAGAGCTTAATAAAGCCATTTTAAAAGCCGATTACGATATTAACGGTTGGGATATTCCTGCGGGATTCCTGTGTCCTCCCATTCCAGGACGAGCTGACTACATTCATTATTTGGCCGACTTACTCACCGCAACTAACAACGGCAAAAAACTCAATCACAAGCAAGTTATTGGACTGGATATTGGCACTGGTGCCAGCTGTATATACCCATTACTTGGGCAGCGTACATATCAATGGCAGTTTATTGCTAGTGATATAGATGACAAGTCAATCGCGTCTAGCCAAGCGATTATTGATAACAATAAAAGTTTAGCGCCCTTCATTAAATTACGATTGCAAAACAATAACCAGCATATTTTTAAAGGCCTCATAAAAACCAGAGACTTCATCGATTTCACCATGTGTAATCCACCATTTCATGAATCACTGGCACAGGCTAATCAAGGTAGCGCACGAAAAAGACGTAATTTGGGCACCGATAAAAAAACGGACAGTAAACTCAATTTTGGCGGTCAAAAGGCAGAATTATGGTGTAAGGGCGGCGAGCAAGCCTTTATCAAAAATATGATTAATGAAAGTAAAGACTTCTCACATCAGGTCATGTGGTTCACGTCCCTAATATCTAATAAAGATAATATAAAGCCATTAAAGAAAGCCCTCAATAAAGCAGGAGCTTTGGACATTCGGGTTATTGATATGGCCCAAGGGCAAAAAATAAGCCGCTTTATCGCGTGGACATTCTTAACACCACAACAATCTAGCTTATGGTGTAAAACAAGATTGTCTTAAAGTCGTGCTTGGGGATATATGATAAAATGCTAACCGATGACTTTGTCATTAGTGTGTATATCGCGTTTGCACTTAACGTGTGTGGCTTTCTTTGATATGGTGAGATTTTACCTATCAACGGAATGATCTTGATTAAATTACGTTTTATATTTGCTGGTGTTGCCATTATTGCCGTTATAGGTTTTCTTCAACTTAAAACGCTTATTGCACCATTGTTTGAACAAACCGTTGAAATTCCCACACAACCTGAAGAAACAACGACTATAGCCAAAACTATCTCTCTTACTAAAATCTACACTGCTGCGCGTAGTATTCCACATTTAGCTACCGACCTGTCGTTTAGTTGCGAGGGCTATGATGACTACGTTAAACAATCAAAAAAACCAGCAGAATCGTTAATCATTAACTTAGCAAAATTAATGCTGTTTAATGGCGAAAATAAGAATGATTTATTAGATACAATAGCCGCTGAATATGGCCTAGTTTTAGCTGTTGAGTTCCTCTCTCTGGTGGCGAATGAGTCGACTTATCATGACAATTTTGAGGTCATTAAAAAGCATGTCACTGGCAAGATAGAAAAACAATCCACGAAAACTCCAGACGATAATTTTTATCAGGCGATGTGGTATTTAGATTCAAGTAATATATCACCCAATGAATTAATCAATCATGGTGTAAGTGAAGTACAAAGGTATCCAGACATTGAAACAAGAATTTGGCTCAGTTCATTTCAGGAATCCTTGTCACATAAAAATGAAAAGGCCGCCCTGTTTTTTATCGACCAACTGACCAAACAGCAGTACCACCCCCTTGAAAACTACCAAATTATGGAGGCAATATTCAAGTCACTCATTGATTCTGGATTTAAGGTTGAGTTTAAGCAAAAAATAATTAACCAACTCTCGGCCGTAGACACTATTTTCTTTTCATCAACGCAAGCTAATGCCCAGAAAACCTATGATGGTGAAGTATTGAGTAGCAGCCTAAATCGATATCACTCGCTAAAATACGATTTTAGTGCCCTAAACTTGACTGATATTCACTCATTAAGCTTTTCATCAAATACTTTGCTGCTAGAAAAATTTAAACAACAATTCGTCTTACGAACCGACATTTCTAAAACAATGGACGCCAAAGAGTGGTGTAAACTCAACAAAAAACAAAATACATTACATGCCACCAAACGCATTAATGTCGATACTTTATTAAGTCAATCACAACACTTTACTTATACGAGCATGTTACATAACTGTGCTACGTATAACCAAATGACTTTAACCCGTGATTATGTCGCACACCATAATTGGCAAGTCGACTCACTATTTAGTATCGATAATATGACAAAGGAGCGTTCTATGCAGGAAGCTCTTTTAATTCAACAAGACTTTCCCGATGATTTATCCGCCTGGTTTTCTTATTTAACATCTGAAGTTTGGGTCGGGCGAAAACAAAGGTTTTCCCATTTATCCCTCTTGATAAAACATGGTTTATACCCTAAAAATTCAGATATTTTAAAAGGATTTCGACGACTAACTGTGGAGCAAAGCTTATTGTTACTCAAGCAAGCTGGTGATATTAGCCCAACGAACAAACAGGGAGCGACCTTAGTTTATAATGCTATAACCTTTGGAAAATGGCGCCTTGCCATCGAATTAATTAAGCAAGGTTACCCATTATCATTAAGTAATAATGCGCCAGACCCTCTTTATTCGATGCTTTATATCATCGGTAATAATCGAGCATTAAATCCCCAAACCAATACACTCATTGATTTACTTGTCACTAACACACACGAAATTAATGACTGGCATGTTAATGCTATGTACCGTCTAAAATTAAACAATATCGAAGCCTTTGATGAACTAGTTACCCGCTACCCTCAACTGTATCCTTTTGAGCCGAAACAATTGGTGACTTTTGACTGTGGTGATTCATTGATTCCTATTTTTTAGTAGGAGATAGTCAACTCATTAGACCCATGACTCATTGTAAATTTGAGCTAAATAGCATACAAATGTCGCCATAATAAATACAAATAGGAAGTATCATGAAAAAAATTGATCGTCGCGACTTTTTAAAAAACATCGCCCAATCGGCTGCTGTCATTGGCTCGGCTAGCGTTATTGGTGGCTGTGTCACGACAAAAAAGAGTGAGGAACCAATTCAACAAGGTCAATCAGTTATGGGATTAACCGTTGAAAAATTGGATGTCGTACGTGTTGGCTTTATTGGCGTAGGTCAGCGTGGCACAGGCCATGTTAAACATTACTGTCATCTTGAGGGTGTAGAAATCAAGGCCATTTGTGATACTCATGACAAAGTTTTGGATCGTTCCATCGATTACGTTGTAGCTCAAGGGCGTCCCAAGCCGACACGATATTCTGGCAGCGATTTAGCTTATCGTGACATGCTGAATAGACAAGATATTGATATTGTCATCATTTCAACGCCGTGGGGATGGCATACCCCCATGGCCGTCGATGTGATGGAAAGTGGTAAACATGCTTTTGTTGAAGTTCCAGCGGCAACGTCAGTTGAAGAATGCTGGCAACTTGTTAACACAGCTGAACGTACACAAAAGAACTGTATGATGATGGAAAACGTCAACTATGGCCGTGATGAGTTAATGGTTCTGAACATGGCTCGCCAAGGACTATTTGGCGATATCCTTCATGGGGAAGCGGCTTACATTCACGATTTACGCTGGCAAATGAAAGAAATTAAGCATAAAACTGGATCATGGCGTACCCATTGGCATACCAAGAGAAATGGTAACCTTTACCCAACTCATGGCCTTGGCCCCGTAGCACAATACATGAATATTAATCGTGGTGATCGCTTCGATTACGTTACATCAATGAGTTCACCAGCCGCCGGCAGAGACGCGTATGCCAAACGCGAGTTTGCCAGTGATCATGAACGTAATCAGCTTGATTTTATTGCGGGAGACATGAACACCAGTCTCATCAAAACGGTTAATGGTCGTAGTATTATGGTGCAGCATGACACCACAAGTCCTCGTCCTTATTCTCGTCATAACTTAATTCAAGGTACCAATGGCACCTTTGCAGGATTTCCAAATCGTATCGCCATAGAAACTCCCCCTAATGCCGTGAAAGCCGTTTATGACGAACAATACCAACAGCAATTATTACAATGGGAAGCTGGTGGTAAAGTCGGGCGTAAGCCAAGCCATGCAAGCTTTCATCGCTGGGATCAGGACATGGAAAAGTGGCGTGAACAATATGACCATCCTCTATATACAAGGATGGGCGAAGAAGCGAAACGTAATGGTGGACACGGCGGTATGGATTTCCTGATGAATTATCGCATCATCTATTGCCTACGTAACGGTGAGCCTTTAGATCAAGATGTTTATGATGCGGCGGCGTGGTCATCAATCTTCCCATTAAGCGTTTCTTCTGTTTCGGATCGCAGTAACAGCAAAACTATTCCTGACTTTACACGTGGTGCATGGCGAACAGGCAAACCTTTACCCATTATCACTTAGATTAACTTAGATAAATAAATGCCGTCGCTAAATCCAGCGGCATTTATTTATTGCCTCTTTTTCCTCATTGAAAGATTTCGTTACATCTTAATCGGCCGCTATTTAATAACCCCCTTGTTCGCTATTATTTTAATGTCAAAACTAAGCTACACTCATTGGTTAACAATAAAGGGACTCCTAATGAATAAAAATATTAAAACACTTGGCCTTCTTTTGGCCCCAACGCTTATTTTGAGCGGTTGTGGAAGTGATTCACAAGTACAAACGCCGCCCATTGCTAAGACTGCAAGCACAGAGCTAAGTGCTCCCGTTGCTAAAAAAGTACCTTATGTTATCGAAACTCATGGCCATAAACGTACTGATAATTACTACTGGATGCGTGATGATGAGCGTAAAGATCCTGAAATTTTAGCCCATTTGAACGCTGAAAATACATATACTGCTGCAAAACTGGCACACACTGAAGATACGCAAAAAGCACTATTTACCGAAATTAAAAGTCGTATTGTAAAAGATGATAATTCTGTTCCCGTGAAACGCGGCAACTTTTTCTATTCATCTCAAAATTCAGGTGACAGCGAATACCCTGTCCATGTGCGTAGTGATGACTTTAAAGGGACTAACACAGCAGTCCTACTTGACGTTAACATCATGGCAAAAGCCCATGACTATTTTGCTGTATCTGGCCTAAGTGTTAGCCCTGATGAGAAATTATTAGCGTATGGACAAGATACGTTAAGCCGCCGTGTTTATACCCTTAAATTTAAAGATTTAGTCACAGGTAAAATGTTAAGTGATTCACTCGATGGCACTAGTGGCAGTACAGTGTGGGGCAATGATAATAAAACGGTTTATTACATTAAAAAAGACTTGCAAACATTACTAGGTTTTCAAGTATACCGTCATATTCTAGGTCAGCCTCAATCAAGTGATGAACTCATTTATGAAGAGGAAAATAAATCTTATTACACCGGCATTTGGAAATCAAAAGATGGTTCAACCGTCTTTATTGGCCATGACAGTACCCAAGCCAGTGGCGTATCGATGATTGATGCAAATGATCCCAAAGCACAACCAATTCGCGTTATTCCAAGAAAAGATAATCATGAATATTCAGTAGCTAAGCTAGGTAACGACTTTTACATTAGCACTAACTGGAATGCCACCAACTTTCGCTTAATGAAAGCCACTAAGCAAGATTTACATGACCAAAGTAAATGGCAAGATGTAATTGCTGCCAACGCTAGCGTGAAGTTAAACGATTTTGAACTCTATAACGACCATTTAGTTTACAATCAGCGTGATAATGGCCTATCAAAAATAACAGTGCGTACATTATCAACAGGTGAAGAACGTCAGTTAAGTTTTAATGATCCGGCCTACCGCGTTAGCCTTTACGGTAATAACGAGCTTGATACAGACAACATTCGTTTGTACTACTCAAGCATGACAACACCGGGTTCGCATTATGATTACGCCCTAAAAACTGACAGTAAACAGTTATTAAAACAAACCAAAGTATTAGGTGAATTTAATGCTGACAACTATCAATCAGAACGCTTGATGATTACAGCGCGTGATGGCAAAAAGGTTCCTGTATCATTGGTGTATCGTAAAGACAAGTTTAAAAAAGACGGGACTAACCCATTACTGCAATATGCCTATGGTTCATACGGTACAACCATAGACCCTTCGTTTTCATTAACACGTTTAAGTTTACTCGACCGCGGCTTTGTTTATGCTATCGCCCATATTCGTGGTTCTGAGATGTTAGGCCGCCCTTGGTATGACGACGGCAAAAAGCTTACTAAGATGAACACATTTAATGATTTTATCGACGTGACCAAAGGACTTGTTACACAAAAATATGGTCATAAAGACAATGTTTTTGCTTCAGGTGGAAGTGCTGGTGGTTTATTAATGGGAGCAGTAATCAACATGGCCCCTGAGCTCTATAACGGTGTTGCAGCATCAGTACCTTTTGTTGATGTTGTTACAACGATGCTAGATGAAAGTATTCCATTAACGACTAATGAATTTGACGAATGGGGCAATCCAAAAGATAAAACTTATTACGACTACATGTTAGCTTACTCACCATATGATCAAGTAAAAGCACAAGACTATCCTAATGTACTTGTGACCACAGGCCTACATGACTCTCAAGTTCAATATTTTGAGCCGATGAAATGGGTAGCAAAACTACGTGAATATAAGACAGATGATAATTTATTAGTCTTTAAAACTGACATGGAATCAGGTCACGGCGGTGCATCAGGTCGCTTTAAGCGCATTAATCGCTCTGCATTGCAATATGCCTTCTTTTTAGATCTTGTTAAATAATCCATTTAAAATCACACTCGTTGTAAACGAGTGTGATTTATCAACCCAGTACGATAGATAAAGTGTCACACTAAAGATATCAGTACGCAGCGTTAATATTCATCCCACCTCAATTATCATGCGAATTAACAGATCGACAAACGTTGAGCATTGTCACTATTCCACACTATAAAGATTAGCAGGTTTAACTTGAGCGTCTAAAACCTCAATAACCTCATCGGTTAAAATACCTAATGTACGGTGATGTAAAAGTACATCATCATAAACATCAAGTAATTGTTTTTCTAAACTGTCGAGATCGAAAGGTTTCAATAAGAAGCCAGACACACCACTAGCAATGCATTCTCGAACATCACATAGTTTTTGATTGCTGGTCACCATAATAAAAGGCAGTGTAGCTGTTGTATGAGGGAGTCGAATCATTCGTAGTAATGACACACCGTTTAGCTTAGGCATATGCCAATCACAGAGCACCATACTGTATTGATTTGACTTTATAAGAGCCAATGCCTGCTCTCCATCACAAGCCTGTGTGATATTTGTCAAACCAAGGCGTTCTAGCATATCGACGATAATCGAACGCATATATGATACATCATCGATAACTAATATTTTAATATTGGCTTTTAAATTTAGAGAAAACATGTCCAACATATCGACCTCCCTGTCACCCGAGCATAATGATTTTAATAAAAAACCACTTAGGTATATATTCGAAGTTAACAAATATATGGGAGAAAATCCAAGCTTATTGAGTAATTTTTAAGCGACTTTTTTAATAAAGGCAGGAATAATATATATATGGTTTGATATCAACTTAATGTAAAGGTTGTACAGCTAAGTTAGTTAAATGATAACGCTCTAAAATAGCCAGCCATTGCTGCTGACCAGCAACAGATGAAAAAATACCATTTACAAATTCTTTAAGACCTTTATGTTGTTTAGACATTACTAAATGCCGAGTATATGGTTGATGAAGCGGTGGGCCAAAATTTAATTGCGCACTGTATTCGTCATTACTTTGATGATAAGCCGCCACTAAACTGGGCACTATGGCAAAATCACCACGTTGCTTGGCAATCAGTTTAAACAATGAATCAATCGATGAAATGTTTTGGCGGTGCGCTAATTCAACATTCAAAAGTGCAGGATAAAGGTGCCCTACTACGCCTATGAATTTTTGATTTTTAATATTTACTTTAGAAACATCGTTAATTATATGATGCTTTGATGAAATGATAATATCGCTACCTTTGAGCAATGGTGAACTGACCATAAATGTATCAGGAAACCACTGAGGATTAACCAAGGCGACAGCCCCAAGTTGATGGCTTGCAAGTAGCATATCAATACGTTTTCTCGGCAGGTATTTCACCACAAAATTAAACTTCCCTTGGCTATTAGCTGTCAACATTTCGGCCAAATCAATGATTAATCCTTGCTTTTCATTCGGTTGTAAAAACGGTTTAAAATTATAATAAGTCCATAATTTAACAACGTCAGGTTTTACCGCCGCATGAGCAGGCGCAAAGTTAAATAACGGAGTTAAAATTATAAAAAAAATTCTTATAAGCATTTCATAGCCAACTTTTAGATACTTTCGAATTATAACGCTTTCCATACAAAATTAACTGTAATAAACAGATGATTTTAGCGGTATATCAGCCAGTTTATTCAATTGTAAAAAACAGCTCGTCACTATAATGAAGACTAACGACAATACAGAGACATTATTATGCCCACTTCATATAACACTATCATTATCGGTGGCGGTCAAGCAGGATTATCCGCTGGTTATTACCTTAAAATGAAAAAAATTAACTTTGTCATACTCGATAATCAACAACGCACTGGGGATCAGTGGCGCAAACGGTTTGACGGGTTAACGTTGTTTACACCTAACTACCTCAATCGTCTGCCAGGCTTTGCTGAACCAATTTCCAAAGGGCCATTTCAAACCAAGGATGAGTTTGCCGATTATTTAGAGCAATATAGTCAACAGCTTTCACTGCCTGTAAAATACAATCAACAGGTTGTAACAATCACCACAAGGGATACTGGCGGTTATCTAATTACGACTCAAACCCATCAATATAGTGCCGTTAATATAATATTGGCAACAGGCGCCTTTAAAGATGTCTTTGTTCCCTTATCAGCAACAACAATTGAGATTAAACAATACACCATAAACGAGCTCTCTAATGTTGTATTTGATAATAAAAAAGTACTCATCGTTGGTGATGGTGCCTCAGGAAGGCAAATAGCAAAAATGCTTAGTCATAATAATACGGTTTATCTAGCCCAAGGGAAAAAACGATCTCTTATTCAAGAATCGATAGGTGGAATCAACACCTTTTATCTATTAAAGCTTATCGGATTATTGAGGCTATCTAAGCATTCAAGACTAGCTAAGTGGTTAAAACGCAAAGATCCCATTCCTGACTCGCAAATCAATGACGAGATTTTATCACAACATGGGGTAACCTTATTGCCAAAACTAACCCAATTAAGTGATAAAGCAACGTTTAGTAATCAAAAGGAATGCACCATTGATACGGTAATTTGGGCCAGTGGTTATCGCAATAATTATGATTTTATTGCTTCACCTGAACTGCTTGATGACAACGGGCAATTAAATCCAAAACAGCTTGGCAAAAATGGGTTTTATTACCTAGGAATGCCATGGCAGACAAGTCGTGCCAGTGGGCTCATTTATGGTGCCCAATTTGATGCAAAAGCGATCACAGATCGCATAAGCACTTCGGTTAATTAGATTTAACTTTTAGAATTACTTTTTATTAGCTACAAAGGTTTTATTAACGATACGCCATTGCTTATTACGTTTATACATCACTAAATAATCAATGTAGTGTGTTTTAGGTGTATCAAAATCGAGCTTCACCATCGCCATTTTATCATCAACAATATCTACAGATAATATTTTGGCTGTCCACTTATCTTGGGTGGCCTTTTTAAAGTACCCAGCAAACTTATCAAGAGATACGGTGCGAATGACACCCTTACCTGTTTTCTTATCACGCATTGGCATTTTTATATCGCCAAAGTCTACATCAAATGCTTTTCTGAGGAGCTCTTGGTCACCATTAGCCGCCCCGTTAAAGTAATTAAAAGCAGTGTCTATAACCGCTTGGTATTCCTTACTCGTGACCGCTTCCGCATGAACCGTACTAGTGAATGTACTCACTAACAATACTGTACCAATTAATACCGATTTAACTAAATTACTCATGCCCACTCCGTGCTAATCATTTAAAGAACCTTATTTGATATCTCAATCGGGCAAATGTAAACAACTAAAAGTGTAATTAAAAAAACAAATCACTACTGACACCATGTTGTCAGTAGCCCAATGCTATTGTTCTTTCATCGCAATCAACGGGGTTGTGAGTTAAATTAATTAAAGGAATACAAAATGTTAGAACACTCTCCATTAGTATGGGCAGAAATCGCTGTTACGGATATGAACCGCGCTGTTGCATTTTATCAAACACATTTTGGCTTAACATTTAAGCATGAAGTCATGAATGACATGGAAATGGCTATTGTTGAAACCGCCAATATTGGCGACCCAAGCGTGGCACTATTAAAACACGACATGATGAAACCAAGCCGTGACGGCAGCACAGTTTACTTACATCTCAGCTTAACCCTAAATGACAAAGTGAATGAAATTAAAGAAGCCGGTGTCGAAATATTACTACCAGCTATGCCGATCAAAGATGGTGAATGTGGCCACATTGCTATTTTTGTTGATTGTGAAGGGAATAAAGTTGGGCTTTGGTCACAAAATCTGTAAGGTTATACCCACTTAAATAAGGTTCATTAAAATGTCTCAATTAGAAACAAGTTGCTTGTGTAATGCTGTAAAAATAACGGCGGAGAATGCTGATCCTAAATTTACAGTTTGTCATTGTCAAACATGTCGAACCTGGGGAGGCGCTCCTTTTTTCGCCGTTAAATGTGGCACTAAGGTAACTATTGATGGTGAAGAAAACGTTAAAATGTTTGAGTCGTCATCTTGGGCATCTCGTGGCTTTTGCTCTGAATGTGGAACGCATTTGTTTTATAAATTAAAAGCCAGTGGAGAATATAATATGCCCGTCGGTTTATTTCCAAACCTAAAAGGATTGGAAATGGATATGCAATATTTTAGCGACATGCGCCCTAGTTATTACTGTTTTTCAAATGAAACAAAAGAATTGACTACCTCTGAAATAATGGCTTATTTTGCTACTCAAATGTAACTGAGTAGCAACGCTCTTAAAAAGATATAACTCATAAACCTAGCGCTATGCTGGGTTTATGTGATTTAAACTGTGAGATGAGATAAAAATGCGCCGTGCCGATCGACTTTTTCAAATAATTCAGTTATTAAAAAACCGCCGCTTAACTACCGCAAGTTTATTAGCAGACGTACTCGAGGTGTCTACTCGTACCATCTACCGAGATATCCAAGATCTCATTGCCAATGGTATTCCCGTCGAAGGGGAAGCAGGGGTTGGTTATTTATTACGTCATGAAGTAGATGTACCACCACTGATGTTTAACGAATCAGAGCTTGAAGCCATTCAAGTCGGCATGAGAATGGTCGAAGCATGGGGAGGCAACGAACTCGCCAGTGCCGCCAAACAAGCGATGATAAAAGTATCCGCAGTGTTACCCGAAAAGCTGCAATCATTTAATTCATTGATGTTTGCTCCCAAATTTTATGGCACAACCAATGAATTTCAGCATTTGGATATTTTGCGAAAAGCCGCCAGAGACCGTCAATATGTTTCAATGGAGTATCAAGACGCTAAACTGGCACAAACAACACGAACTGTTCGCCCGCTGGCCATTCATTTATGGAAAGGCACATGGACGCTACTGACTTGGTGTGAACTACGAAATGACTTTCGAAATTTTCGTATCGATAGAATAGTGTTAATCAAACTTGAGCAACGTTTTTTCCCCATTTGTGAAGGAGAAGAACTTGCAGACTTTATTGAAAAAATGAACAGAGAACATGGACCTTCACCCGAGAAATAGAATTAATACCACCTCCCTTTCGGCCTTAAAATATTAAAGGTGTAATCTCTCGCTCCGTATGTATAATGTATACAAAATAATATTAATAACTACGGTGAAAAATACAATGAAGACAAAACTTCTTTTTACATTTTTAAGCATCTCGCTTATTGCTGGTTGTCAGAGCACCAAGCAACCTGAAGCGGCAGTAGCAGTAGACTATAGCAAAGTAAAACTAGCCAATGGCAACATTGTTAAAGATGGCGAAGTTTATATTCCTTCTTGGATTCGTAATGAAGATAAGATCAATAAGGTCCTAGCTAATCAGCATAAATGTGCTGATAACATCGTTTTACGATACCAAACGATGACAGAGCAAAATATTGCAGACTCTTGTAAGTTATTACTCGATACCGAAGCACGTTTCCATCAGCTTTTTAAACGTAAAGGCAAACCGTTATTGCATGATAATAATGATGTTCTACGCGCCAACATTTATGCTGGTCGCGAAGACTATGTTAAGCATGTGACTGAACACTTCGATGTGCCTTCTAACAATGGTGGCATGTATTTAGAAGGCCTGCCTCACATGGAAAACAACAGTGCAGAATATGTTGCTTACTTGAAAAAAGGTAAAGTGTGGAATCTAAACCATGAGTTCGTGCATTACCTAGACGGCCGATTCAACACATACGGCGATTATTGTTCACCACCACACGACAACCATTACGGTCCAGAGTACTGCCCTGAACCAGCGCCAGAACCACCTTATTTAATTTGGTGGGGCGAAGGTCTTGGTGAGTATGTTGCGCATATGAATGATAACAAGTCAGCCCAGAGATTAGCGGGTGATAAAACTTACCAGTTAAGCGATTTATTCAACAACAGCAGCGCTAACTGGGACACAGCTCGTGTTTATAGTTGGGGTTATCTTGCTGTACGTTACATGATGGAAAAGCACAGAGATAAAATCGACTTAATGCTTACTCATGTTCGCCGTGGCGATTACACTCGTTACCAAAAAATCGTAAAAGATTGGGGAACGACCATGGATGCAGACTTCCATTTATGGTTAGAAACTGTCGCTATCAAGAAAGAAGATAAAAAAGCTAAGTAAAAGCGTATTTATACAGAGACGATACTTAACGTTCGTCTCTGTATCTAAAATATGATTACGGTTGCTGTTTAGTAGCCGTTAACACGATTTCCCTTATGCAGACATTTTGTGGCTGTTGATAAGCATAAGTAATTGCATGAGCGATATCAAGCGGAGCTAACACGCCTCCCATAGTATCTTTCCACGACTCATAACCTGCAATAATTTCGTCCGATGTAGTATGCGATAACAACTCAGTTTCTACCGCGCCGGGGGCAATAGTAATAACACGTACATTACTTTCAGCCACTTCTTCACGTACATTTTCAGAGATCGCATGTACCGCGAATTTAGTCCCACAATAAGCAGCGTGCTCTCCAAATGTTTTACGCCCAGCAATAGAACTTACGTTAACAATAGTGCCTGATTTTCGTTGCTTCATGTCTGACAATACCGACTGCATACCGTTTAATAGCCCTAACACATTAACATCGTACATAGTTTTCCATTCAGCGGCATCTTGCGTATCAATTTGACCCAACTGCATCACGCCAGCATTGTTAACTAACAAATCAACGGGACCGAATTTGGCAACAGCTGAATTTACAGCATCATTAAATGCAGCTTTGTCGGTGACATCAACCTGAGCGCAAATAGCATTTGGAAGCGCTAACGCTTCTATTTTTTCTAAACGGCGTGCAATTAATAACAATGGATGGCCTAATGCACTCATTTCTTTGGCAAGTGTCTCACCAATCCCTGAACTTACGCCGGTAATAACAACTAATTTTTTCATTTTATATCCTCAAAACATTGATTAACTTAACTGATAGCCAAATGATAAACAAAAGCTTATTGATGATATATAATCCATTTATAACAATATTGTTTACAAATAGTCACCAATAGGATTATTAATGAATAAACCGCCTAGCTTGTCAGACATTAAAATATTCGTGGCGCTAGCACAGGCCGGTAGTTTTACGAGTGCTGCTGAAAATATGTCATGTTCACGATCGCATATCTCCAAACAACTTACTCAACTTGAAAAAGACCTAGGTGTCACGCTTGTTGTTCGAACCACCCGCACTCAACACTTAACACCACAAGGCGAAGCATTCTTTGCCCGATGTCAACAATCACTCAATGGCATAGAACATGCTATCGAACGCGTTATTGAAAGTAGCGATTCACTTTCTGGCCCCATTAAAATAAACAGCGTTGGTGGTTATATTGGTGAAGAAATTATTGCACCGTTAATTCATGACTTTATGAACAAATACCCCCAAATTGATATTGAGTTAGACTTTACCAGCAAGCGAGTTGACCTTATATCGGGCGAGTTTGACTTTGTATTTAGAATGGGCGCGCTGACAGACTCAACACTCATTGCTAGAAAACTAACAGATATCGAGAGCGATACCTTTGTCAGTCCCGGGTACATATCAAAATATGGACTGCCCACTTCACCACAAGAGTTAACTAACCATAGGTGTATAGCGGGTAGTGTTCGCCATTGGATATTCATGAATAAAAAAACAAAGGCTAATGTCGATATTCCCATCGCCGGAAATTTGACCTGCAAAAATGGCAAGATAATGGTATCCGCCGCTGTTGCAGGCAATGGCATAATTCGTGTACCTAACATCTATTGCACCAAGGAATTAGCAGCAGGCTTATTACAACCACTCTTTAATGATTGGCACATCGCCTCAATTCCGTTTTACCTCGTTTATCTGCAAGATAAACATCAACCATTACGGTTAAAAGTATTTAAAGAATTTACGTTAAAATATTTTAATGATCTTAGTGCAGCCTGTTAACAGAATTTTAAATGTTTAGTGGTAATTCAAATTGACTAATAGCGACAATTGCGATGTACTGTTCTCAATATTGAAACAATAATGTAGATAATGATGGATAAACTACGCGCGATCCGCCTTTTTGTTCGACTGGCCAATCTTGGCAGTTTTACCAAGGTCGCTGAGCAAACCAACGCTTCTAAATCAATGATCAGCAAGGAAATTAGCCGACTTGAGGATGACTTAGGTACTCGCTTATTACACCGTTCAACACGAAACGTTACATTAACCCATGTCGGTGAAGGCTACCTACAGCGCGCTAAAGACATATTGTCTAAAATTGATGATGCCGATAATTTTGTGCATGATTTACAGCAAAACATTCGTGGCAAGTTAAAAATTAATGCCCCTATGGCATTAGGTATAACAGACTTATCGGGTTTATTCGCTGACTTTATGCTGGCAAACCCAGACATTGAATTAGACATCCATTTAGGGGATGAAAGCATAGATTTAGTCAAACAGGGATTTGATTTAGGGTTTAGAGCATCGAGTCGCCCAATCGACTCAAATTACGTTGGTAAAGCCCTCACCCAGTTTTCCTATAAGGTTTGCGCCTCACCTGAATACCTAAAGCAGCATGCTCACATAGAATTACCCCAAGACCTAGAACATCACAATTGTTTCATCTATAGCTATTTTCAAGGAAAAGATGTTTGGCCAATTGAAGATGGTATAACTGTTAGTGGCAACCTAACAGTTAATAACACGCTGTTTATGCTCGACGTTGTAAAACGTGGATTAGGCATAGGCTTTCTTCCTGATTTTGTTTGCCAGCAAGCCATTGAAAACGGTGAAGTGATTGAAATATTAGCGGACTCAAAAAAACCAATGTTAACGCTTTATGCATTATACCCAGCAAGGCATTTTGTGCCGCCAAAATTAATACAATGTATCGATTATTTACAGCAATGGTTTGCAAATAAGAAAAACTTGGATATTAATTCACACTCGAATTAGCTCAGTTAAGCTGGCAAAAATTAGACTGCAAGCACCTCACTTAAATACTTCATTACTATTTTAATACGTTCGACCTTACGTAAATCTGGGTGGGTTAATAGCCATAATTGGTTTTCCCTTTCTGGATCAAATGTGAATAACCGTATCATCGACGCTTGATTCAAATCATCAGGTAAAATAGCGAGGCCGTGACCACTTTTAACCATACAGGACATAGCGATTAAGTCGTCGGTGCTTTGGTTAATATTCTGGGCATATTTACTGCTTAACCATGAAAATACCCCATGATTAAGCAGCTGACCAGCGGCGCCGATGAAACTATGCTCATCGAGGGCATTCAGATCATTAGGTCGTCCATGAACAGCCAAGTAACTTTCACTGGCGTAGACTCCCCACTTTATGCGGCGAACTTCACGTCCCACTAGATGTTCTGGCGGCGAAGTTGTCACTCTAAGGGCAATATCGGCAAGACGGTTAGTCATGTTAAGTTCTAAATTCGTCACTAACAATTCAATTTTTATATCGGGATAAAGTTGACTAAAATTGGCCAGGTGTTGAGGTAGGACATTATAAGAGAAACTACTAGGCGCGGTAATTCTTACTACCCCCTTTGGTTGCAAATCTTTGCCTGCAATAGAGCGCTCAACATTATCAAATGAATTATTAATTGCTTGCGCATGCATCAACATTTCTTCGCCCAATTGGGTTAACTCATAATGGCCATTTACCCGTTCAAACAATCGGCCAACCTGTTCTTCAAACTCATTAATTCTTCGATACACCGTCGAATGGCTCATCTTTAACGCCGATGCTGCGCCAGCTAAAGTTTTACTTTGTGTGATGGCAAAAAATATTTTAAGTGCATTCCAATCCAAAACCAGCCTCGTCAAATTTGATTAATTGGTTGTCATATTTACAAATTGCCTTCAATAATGCAAACAACTATTATTAGCCCATCAAGTATTTATAACCCATAAACTCTGTATTTAAACAGAGCATTAATTTACCAAGGAATACAATTTATGATTGGCTACACCACAGTAGGAACAAATGATTTTTCTCAAGCAGCAGCGTTCTACGATGCATTATTTGAAACACTGGGCGCAGTGCGTGCTATGGAAGCAGATGATTTTATAGCATGGAGTAAAGACTCAAACCCTTGCATGTTTTCCATTCACCTACCAGCAGATGGTCAAACAGCAACAACTGGCAATGGCGTTATGATTGGGCTTCTTGCGGATAATGTCGCCCATGTTAATGCTGTCTATGACCACGCTATAGCCTTAGGTGCAAGAGATGAAGGTAAACCAGGACCTCGAGGAGATAGTGGGTTTTATGCGGCCTATTTTCGGGATCTCGATGGCAACAAACTCAATATACATTGCATGGGGCAATAGTGTAATTGAAAGTCACACCACCTTTAGGGAACATGGAAATGAAAAAACTTCACATTGTCGGACATAATATATGCCCTTATGTTCAGCGGGTAAACATTGTGCTGCAAGAAAAAAGCATCCCCTACACCAGAACTGATATCGAGCTCGATAACAAACCACAATGGCTAACTAAAATATCCCCAACAGGGAAAGTGCCTGTACTAATTGTAGATGAGGAAAGTGTTGTTTTTGAATCTAGTGTTATTTGTGAGTATGTCGATGAACTGTCCACTAGCTCACTTTACCCTAACGATTTGTTAGCTAAAGCATTGCATCGTTCATGGATTGCATTTGGTACTGAAATATTAAATCATATCGCCACTATCATCTATAGTGACAATACAATGTCAGAGGTCGAATCATCCCTTTTGAGCATCACGACAAAGCTAGACATTGTTGAGCAAGAAATGTCGAGTTCCCTTTATTTTTCTGGGTCAAACTTTTGTCTCATCGATGCTGTATTCGCGACTATCTTTCGCTATTTCGATGTTATTGAGTCATTGCTGCCTGTAGATTTTTTGGCGTCATTGCCTAAAGTTAACCGCTGGAGCAATGCATTGACTCAAAGACCGTCCGTCAAAAATGCTGTGCCAGATAATTACAACGCATTACTAGCAGCGTTTATTCACAATAAGGATAGCTACATATCACGGTTAGAACCTAGGTCTGTCTTAATTAAAAACTAGCAATGTTCACCTTTAAAAAACGCTGAAAGTACGGTCATTATTTTTCAGCGTTATGATTATTACGTTATCCTGCGTATTATTTTATTGTCTTTCGATAACTAGCCATAAGATTATTTAGAAAGCCATCGAGTAAAGCATTCATTGATTGATAAGTGTTGCTGCGAAGTTCCTGTGGCTGTTGAACATACTTAGCCTCGGTTAATGAGGCTAATTCATCAATGGAATGTTCAATCAGATTATCAATATCTTCGAGCGTAAATTCGAGATGGCATTGAAAGCCATAAACTAAGTTAGTGTACTCAACTATCTGTCTTGGACACCCTTGGCTAGTTGCTAATACTTGGCTACTTTTGGTTAAGCCAGGCATGTCATTATGCCAATGTCCTACTATTTGAGTATCACCAAAGTGGGAAAATTTTGTATTAGTTTTACCACTTTTAGTCATCAATATTGGATAGTTTCCAATTTCCTTGTATGGACTCAGCTCAACGCTTGCCCCTAGTGCTTCTCCAATTAATTGAGCACCTAAACATACACCAACCACAGCTTTTCCAGCGTTAATACAGGCCAAGATGAAACGGATTTCAGCGACGGCATCGAAATATTCACACTCACGCTTAGTTGTATTAGGATTTTGCGGCCCACCTAATACGACTAACAAATCAAGTGAGTCAGTATTATGTGGTAATGGTTCATTCAAGTAGACCCTTGAATAAGTGATATCATAATCATAATTTCTCGCCCAAGACACAAATGCGCCAGGACCTTCAAATGCCTCATGTATAACAAAGTGTACTTTCATTATTCCCTCTCAGTAAACATCATGCTTTTAATCAATAAAACACTATAGTATGCTAAAAACGAACTGACTAGATATCGACAAAAGGACACTAAATAGTGATAAGCCGCCAAACAACATCTACAGCCAATCAGCTCATTAAAAATAACGCTCAGCACTCTATTCTATTTTATGTAAAAGAGATGGAAAAGGGGGAGCATGACATGGCACATCGACATGAATGGCATCAAATTATTTACCCGATACAAGGTATGTTAAAAACATTGTCTGGAGGTTGTCAGTTTATTATTCCTCATCATCGTGCACTGTTTATTCCAGCCAATACCGTACATGAATCAAAAATGATAAATGACACAACCTTTGTTGGCATTTACATCAATCCAGACAATGACCGTACTTCTCCCCTTGAGTGCCGCGTGATGGAAGTCTCAAACTTTTTCAGAGAGTTGATTTTACACATCAAAGAACAATGTGATGATAAGGACCATAACTCAAATGTAATATCTCGACTCGTTGATGTGCTATACGATCAAGTTTGGGCCGACAGAGCCATAGAGTTTGAGATCCCAATGCCCAAAGACCGACGCTTAATGCTCATAGTGGATGCACTCATTAGCGAGCCAAAAAGTAATTTAACCCTTAAAGATTGGTCTGAAAAGGTGGGAGCCTCTGAGCGGACATTATCTCGATTATTTAAAAAAGAAGTTAGCTTATCGTATCCTCAATGGCGACAACGCCTACGGCTCATCAGTGCGTTACGTATTCTTGAACAAGATATATCTATTGATAATGTTGCCCACCAAGTGGGCTATCAGTCTTGTTCATCATTTATAGAAGCATTCAAAAAATCCTTTAAACTAACGCCTCAACAATATAAAGCAAATAATCATAAACTTGATTTCAAATGTGCTGTTTTAGCGCATTAGTGGAATGGACGTTAGAGGTGATGTAATTTTTAAACATCAATTTTCATCGATAATTACACTTTCTTACAATCACTTACAGTCGCTTACAATTAGCGAACAAAAACATCATAGTGAGTTTGCTCCAGTTCATTAAACTACCCCTATCAAAACACAGAGCAGCTTACTAATAAGGTGCTCTAAAACCAGGGGATAGGTTTGAATAACATCAAAAAACATGGAATAAAAGTATTAACCGTCATGGCTTTAGCTGCAGGAATTACGGCCTGTGGAGGATCGGCAAATGATAGAATCATCGATAGCTTAGATAAAAAATATGATGCTAACATCAGCTATGTAAACGCCATTGATGACGCAACAACATTTTATTTAAAAAGTAGGCTCTACGTTAAGAGTGTTTATGATAATGATTTTGAAATCATAGAGCTAACGACTGGCAATGCTAGCCAACCAATTAAACATAAATGGTCTAGTTCAGGGCATAAATCAATTTTTGCCATTGAAAATAGTAACAGCGGAAAAAACCTCACCGATATTAAATATAACCTAGACAATAATGAAAGTTATTGGGCAGTCGCATGGCTCGATAATAACGATGAAACGATTAGTGTTTTTGAGAAAAATCCGCAAAATCAAAGTGACGTTTTTAAAGTTCGAATTTTTGCTAACGCTAGCTTAGAAGTTGTCATCCTAGGAAACGATAATACGCTGCCTAACACGGTATCAGGAGAAGCAAGTGACACCTATACGCTAAATGGCTGTGCCGATCTTTTTGTAGGTGGCAAAGAAATAGATCTATGTACTCTAGGCGATTTTGGAAAATCTTACTTGGCAGTTGTCAATGAAGATGGCCTGATTAGTTATTCGCAAGAATAAACCTACGACTAAAATACCATAAACGAACCAGAAATCGATGTTTCCTAAGTTGCATCGATTTCTTGTCATATATCTAATAACCCTAGATATTTCCAATAATTCAGCTTCACACTATGACAAAAAACCTATCTATATAATTGAAAACGCTGCTTAACACAAAGCCTTCAGAGCCAATAATTCACAAACCAGAAAGTATATACATACTTAAAAAAACAATGGATTACATTACAACTTAGAAATATCAGCATACACAAAATAATCTGCTATTTTTTCATGACTCATTGTTAATACTGTCGAAAAGTGCGCTGAAAGCTCGCTACCGTCTAAACGCACATAATCAACCATGCCATTACATAATATGTCCTCTTTTACAGACCACACGTTATCGAGAGTATGACGCATTGATTTTATGCTGGCGAAAAACTGCTGATTTGCCGCCAGTGTATCCGTCTTTCCTGAGATAGTATCGTAATTGCCGATGCGAAAATTAACACCATCAGCAAGTACGCCCTCTAAATACGCTAAGTTTTTGTTATCAACCGCTTGGTATAAGTCTTTTACTAGCTGATTCGCTTTTTGTTCATTCATTTTAATGCCCTTAATGTTAAATTATTTGTTAAATTATTTGTAAAATTATTTGTAAAATTATTTGTAAAATTATTTGTAAAATTATCTTTGGATAAGTTCGCCAGTTTCACCGCCATACATATTTTTTTGATGTGGCTGTGTGCTGCTATATTGGATAAATTCAAATTGAAACCCTGCTGGGTCGCAAAAATAGATAGTTTGACGATAAGGATGATCTCGGCCGACTATATCAATATCAAAGCCATTACTAGTGAGCCTTTCAACGATGCCGCTTAGCTCATCCACCACAAAACCGATATGCGCAAGCCCTTGGGTAGAACCGCTAAGGGATCTAGTATTCCCTTCACCTTGATCATTAAGAGTAATGTAGTAATCGTCATCACCCACATGTACCCAACAGCGTTGCTTATTGCCCCACTTTCCCTCACCGCTGCCACGAACATACCAGTGAGGAAAAGCTGTTACTAAAAAATGAAGTGTTGGTTCAATATCCTTCACCACTAAATTGATATGTTCCAATCTCACCATAGATTTCTCGCTCTTTTTCTGACTCCGTTTAAGTAAGCACACTGTAATTGACACACCAATAATGAACAATACAGCTTCAAAGAAACTAACTGTTGAGATAAACTCAACCAATAGATGTTAATAAAAGTATTTTTATATGGACAGTTTCAACAACATTCCAATTTATGTTGCCGTCGCAAAGCATGGTGGTTTTTCAGCTGCAGCACGTGAATTGGGTATTTCCAAATCTGCTATAAGCAAACGCATCACCCAATTAGAAGAGCAGTTATCGGCGAAACTCATCCATAGAACAACCCGAAAATTGAGCTTAACTGAAGCTGGGGAACGATTTTATGAGCATGCAATTAAAGCAACCACCGCGGCACAAGACGCACAAGATTCGGTGAGTGAGTTACTCGGTGAGCCACAAGGTTTACTAAAGATTCAAGTACCCATGACATTTGGCTTACTACATGTAGCCCCACTTATTCCTGTATTTTTAAAGCGTTATCCGAAAATAAGTATTGAACTGTTCATGGACGATAAAGTGATAGATATCGTTGGACAAGGCTTTGATTTATCCATCCGAGCTGGTGAACTACCCGACTCAACGTTAATTGCACGCAGACTAGCTCCCCTCAACAGTGTCATTTGTATGTCTGGGGAATATGATTCAAAAACATCATTACAATCCCCTGCAGATTTAGCGCAAGAAAATTGCCTCATTTACAGCAATTCAGTCAATGGAGACCGTTGGGAGTTTAGCCTGAATGGCAAAAGTGAAAGTGTAAAAGTCGCCGGAAATTACCGTGTTAACAGCAGTGAAGCGCTGAAAATTGCATTATTAAAAGGGGGTGGCATCGGTCGATTGCCGTCTTTTGTTGCCGGTGAATACATTCAAAGTGGACAACTTATTCAAGTATTTAGTGAGTATAATATGCCATCAAAAATGATTTATGCCGTATACCCAGAGCGTACATATGTGCCAGAAAAAGTAAGGGCTTTTTTGGATTTCGCTATTGAACATTTTGGTAAAGACTTACCGTATTGGGACCAATAATGTTAATCAATGCCTTTGATATGGTTACTACTTAGCAAGTATATTGACGTTCATTGCACAGCATTTGGCATCAAATGGTGCGTCATTAATGATCAGAAAATGCATAATCTCTCTCGTCCTAAGGCGACATGTGTTGCTCACTCATGGTGAGCAATTAAATTAATAACCTAACGAACTGCCTGTTTGCAGACGATAGGTATATGGGAGAATTTACAATGAAGTATGCCACAACAATAAAAGCACTAACCACAACAGCTATTACAGCCGCCTTATTAACAGGCTGTAGCACAACACCTCAAATGAATAATCAAAACAAAAATGCCAAAATATCACAATTTGTCATGTCAGAAGAATTAAATAAACTCAATAGAATAAGCGGCTTTAGATTTAGTGATTGGCAAGTACTGAGCGACAAGTTTATGCTCATTTCATCAACGCCAAAAAAGAGATATCTGATGGAGCTTAATGGTTATTGTGGCGAACTGTCATTTGCCAGAGGCATCATGTTTAATCAAACAACAAGCCACGACCTTATGGCTAAATTTGATTCAATCTCGGTACTCGAAAACCCACAGGCCAAATGTTATATCAAGTCATTTTATCAAGTGAATAAGCAACAAATTAAAAGCTTAACCACCAGCACTCGTTATGATGAAAAATAATACTTTAATTCACTCCCATAGGCTATGGGAGTGATTGACTTAATGTACGTCACGAAAAGCAATATCGCCGTTTCGAACCAATCAACAAAGCTAAGCATGGTAAAACTTTCATTTAAAGTTCCATAATAATGTCATCAAAGTCAAAACGAACTTTAGGGCTACGCGCTTGTTCATCCGACGGATGGCGATAACCTATAGGACATATTATTGAACTTGTTAATCCTTTTTCATGTAAGCCTAATACTTTATCAAAGCCTGGTTTATCAAAGCCCGTCATAGGACAACTATCAATTTTCATGCTGGCTGCGCACGTTAAAAAATTCCCTAAAGCGATATAAGCTTGGTTATGCGCCCACTCTTGTTTTTGTTCCTGGCTTTTGTGACTAAAAGCAGATTTCATGTGTTTGAGAAGTTATTTAACTGCTCTATGGATTTCCCTATCACTTGTGCATGCTTTTTGATATATCGGTCAACGGTACAATCACCAATGTCAGTATGTGCTGCAAATATAATTAAATGAGAACTCTCAGCCACTTTATCCTGACCAAAAGAATATGGAAGTAACTTGCCTCTCAACTCTACAGACTCTATCACTATTATTTTATACGGCTGAAGACCATATCCAGAAGCACTTAAGCGCGTAGCTTCAAGCAACTCTTTTAAATTTTCGTTGGTTACTTTCTTATCTGAAAATTTTTTTACAGCGTAACGCCAATTCAATGCGTCTAATATATTCATTAATATTTTCCAATTAGGCTTAATTGTTCGTAGGTAATGCTTAAATGTGAAACACTAAAATAGATAACACTTATAACTATCTAAGTTGTTCAGACCAAGCAATAAGTTGTGAGATAGTCACACCAACACCGCCACAAACAATGACCAAAACATTCTTTTTATTTTTTAACATTGCATCTTTTTTATAAATCGCAGCCAGTGCAGCGCCACAAGCAGGCTCGACCAGCAAGCGATGATCACTAGCAAATGATAGACAAGCATTAACAGCGTCTAAGTCTGATAAGATGATATTTTTCACAGGATGCTTTTGTGTACACTCAAATGCGTTACTCGCTACTTGCTTAGCGCCAAGTGTTGTCGCGATGCTAGTTATTGCGCCGAGTTCTACAAGTTGATTTGCAGTAGTAGCCGCATGCAATGATGCCGCACCTACTGTTTCAACGGCAAAAATAGGAACATCAACTAAGCCATGACGATGTAATCCCTCAACTACACCACTGAGCAAACCGCCGCCACCAACTGATAACACAACAGCATCAGGTTTCACGCCATCTTCGATAACTTCATCAATTAAGGTTGAATGTCCTTTCCATAATAAAGGATCGTCAAATGGATGAATATAAACACCCTCTTCTTTAGCTAATTGAAGGGCGTATTCATGAGCCTCATTCCATAAGTCCCCTTTAATGATGACTTGTGCATTCTCAGCTTCTATCAACTCAATGGCACGCGCACTGGTCGTTTTAGGGACTACCACAATAACAGGTACTCCAAGTGTTCGCCCAGCATAAGCAACTGCAACGCCCGCATTACCGCCTGACGAAGAAACAAAACGCTTGGCGCCATTGATAATATGATGTTGACACGCATAACCAACACCCCTTGCTTTAAATGAACCAGTAGGCTGCAATGATTCTAATTTAAGCCAAACTTTAGATTCGATGAGGTTACTTAATAAATTTGATGGTAACAAAGGGGTTTTAATATGAATAGGCTGTTGATACATGACATTATGTGGTTAATAAATAGGTGACAACACCTTAACATCATTAAACTAAATGAATAAAATTAAATATTTATGAAAAAATATACAAATTAATTTATATATTTCTTGGCTAAAACTAACAATTCCACCTAAATATGCCAAAAAAAATGATTTTATACGACTAAATAAATAATAAAAAATTTACGCCCACTAACGGATAAAATAAAATACATATCAAAATCAACAACTTAAGATCACGCATTATCAGTTGAGAAACCGTTCCTGCTGAAGTTCACATAAAATCGAATATAATTCGCTCACTTATCAAACAATTGTTGACATTTATTTCAAATCCTATAAAGTACTCGACAGCAAAAAAAGAAAGCCTTTTAGTACATTCTCCATTTCGTTGTTTTATTAATAATACCACGCTCTGTAGTTTCTAAGTTCCGGTCTGTTTTTACGCTATTCAAGCCTCTTGAAGGCAATATTAAATTAAATTACAGGATATTATTATGTCTAACAAAGTACAAGGAACCGTTAAGTGGTTCAACGAATCTAAAGGTTTTGGTTTTTTAGAGCAAGCATCTGGTCCAGATGTATTCGCTCACTTTAGCGCTATCTCAGGTGACGGTTTCAAAACTCTTGCTGAAGGCCAAAAAGTAGAATTCACAGTTAGCGACGGCCAAAAAGGTCCTCAAGCTGACAACATCGTAGCTATCTAATTTTAGATGCATCTTAACTTGTTTAACAAGTTAAGATTCGATGTTAAAAATGGTAAACCTTCGGGTTTGCCATTTTTTTTGCCTTTAAAAAAGTAACTCCCTTCATCTATATTAATACTAATCTAGTAAAACACTATGATGTGGACTTAATACGAAGTGATTTTTTATCTTGAATCATCGATAAATAAACCCCAAAGATGATTAATCCAACGCCCGTAAATTGTATTAACATCCAAGTTAGTGAAGGTGCGTTTAAATCTAATAGAACTCCCGTTAATATCTGGCCACTAACCACGAATAAAGTCGACTTTAGCGCCCCTATTCTCGTGATTATATGACTATTAACCACAACGTATAACGCGCCAATAACGCCCCCTAAATAGGTGTACCATTTTTGCTCTAGAACATGCGAATACGCCACGGATTCAAAAGACAAATACCCAATAAATACAACCACTAATAACAGTGATAAAGCACCTATCAAATGATTATAAAATGACGCAACAAAAGGCCCTTCGCTTTGACTTAAGCGCCCATTGATAGTTCGGCTTAAACCAATGACACCACCATTTAATACGGCTAATAACACATACCCAACCATCATTGACTCCTTTGAAATATAATCAATAAACATCCGGTACAAATACATAATACCGGGAGAAATTGGCGCACATTCACCGATTTTTTGATCATCCCAAATAACCCAAGGTGGTCAACTATTAATGAGAAGACAACTTGACCTAATAATCCTAAAACCAGCGTGGCGGAGAAACCCAACTCACTATTAATTGTTATCGATGCAAAAATAACGACCAGCGCGCCAGGGAGTCCGCCTAAATAACTCCATAAAGGAGCCGACTGAGAATTTAAACTAGAACTAGATTGAGAGCTGTCACTAGTAAGTTCGTTGCTTGAACTCTGTGTTTTAGCGCGCTTTAGTTGAGCGACTTTACTCACCAGCATCATCAAAACAAGCGCTGTCATTGCACCAATACAATGAGCGAACCAAGAGGCATGAACAGGTGTTAGCCCTGCAGCTAACTCACTATTTAATTTAATCATTATTGCTAAAAGCATACCGCCAATAAGGGCGAGTAATACGGTAAAATTGGATGAATTCATAGACTACATCGTTAGGTTGAATAACAAGGCTGCACTTTACATTGTTTCAATTAATTTGATAATATCGACTTCATACATTATTAGTTGAGTAAAAGTTGACAGTATGGACGCATTTACAGCTATTCCCGTCTTTGTAGCCGTCGTTGAGTGTGGTAGTTTCTCACAGGCGGCCGAAAAGCTAGGTGTGACAAAATCAGCGGTGAGCAAACGTGTTAGGCAGCTTGAGTTAAAACTTGGCGTGCAGTTATTACACCGAACAACCAGACGCTTAAACCTAACCGAAGCAGGCCAACATTATTTTGAATATGCGCGTAATGCACTGTTAATTGCCGATGAGGGTGAACAAGCCATCACGATGTTGCAAACGTATCCCCAAGGAACCTTAAGAATAAATTCCCCGATGGCATTTGGCCGTTTACACATATCTCCATTAATCGCTAACTTTTTAGCAAACTACCCAAAAGTCGAAATTGACATGATGATGGATGACAAGGTGATTGAGCTAACAAGTGGCAGTTTCGATATTGCCATCCGCATTGGTAAATTACCCGACTCAAGCTTAATAGCCAAGCGATTAGCCCCCTGCCATAGTATTTTATGCGCATCTCCTGCGTATTTAAAAAAGCACTCATTACCGGCAACGCCAAACGATCTAACGCAGCATAACTGTCTTACTTATTCCTATTTTCAAGCGGGATCAGAATGGCGATTTACAGGTCCTGAAGGTGTGATAAACATCATTCCCAAAGGCAACTACCGCGTTAATAATAGTGAAGCTATATTTGAAGGACTGCTCGGCGGCATGGGGATTTGCCAAATGCCTACTTTCATAGTCGGCGCTGCAATTGCAGACGGGAGACTTATACAGATATTACCTCAATATGAACTTCCCAAACATGCTATTTTTGCCATGCTGCCAGAGCGAAAACACATTCCCGCTAAAGTAAGTGCGTTTTTAGAATGCTTAGAACAAAACTTTGATAAAACGGCACCATACTGGGATATAAAAGAGGAATAAATATCATGTCTTTATGTAGGGAGGTTTGATTTATTTTAAGTTCAAAGGGTATTTTGGGGGCTTACAAATCAGCTAAACAACAGCGTTATACCAATTCGATTAAGTTTGTTATTTGGGATTGAGGGCAACGCCGTTATCGTTAATTTAACCAGCACAGGTGGGCAATAATTTAATCAAATTGGTATTATATACATTTATAATTGCTTAAACGGTATTTCTCATAGAGTGATAAAACCTCTTGTTTTAAATCTACTTGTTTAACCTTATTAATAAAGTTACGAATAGCGACTGTTCGTTTTGTTTTTCTAGAAAGTTGCAACCAGGGGGTTCTTACAGAAATAACATAAGGCGTACTAAAGTCTTTAATCTCTAAATTATATTTCATACCTGAACTATATAAAGCAATTTTAGGTCCGATAATCGCATCTAATCGTCCTAATCTCATCATATTAACTCCTTGGTCGAAATTATTAATATCATATTTTAAAATATTAGGATTAGCATCAATTTTATCGCTAAGTTTAGCGCCTCTTAAATAACCTAGTCGCTTATTTTCTAAGTCATTTAAACTTTTTAATGTTGTCCCTTTTAATCCCATCATCACTATTTCTAATGGCGGTAAAGGCGCAATGAATTCAACAAAACCCTCTAATTCTTGATATCGAAACAGTATAGATAAATCCGTTTGCCCTGTTTTAAGTTCATGAATTATTCTAGGGTAAGGCGTAGTAACATTACTTGCTTTGATATTGCCCAGTGCGATTAACTTGTTGGCTAAATCAAAATAGACACCGCACTGCTTATCGCTTCTTATACCATAGGGAGAAACATCAATTGTGCGAAAATCTAACGTGTTTGTTTCAACGCCATGGGCATACCTTATAGAATAAATCGAACATAATAATAAAAAAAAACTGACACGTGAAACAAGCATAACTAAAATCCGCTCAATGTACTTTCTATAAAATTTTTAACCGCGCTTAGCCCGTAGCTTAGCAAATACTATGAAAATTTATACAGAATTATTTACCACTAAGGAACTATGCCCCATAAATTAGCCATACAGAATTATTAGAACATTGATATAGATTGTAATTGGGGGATAGTAAGACTAGATAGGTTACCAAGACCTCTAATACCAATCCATATTTAACAAAGTATTGGTATTAGAGAAACGCCGTTATTGTGAATGATAACGCGTAACAATGGTCAATGATTTAATAAGTAATTAGCTTTGGTAAACCCAGGCTAAAAAACATTTTGAATCACTTAGGTTCGTAAATTTAATTAAATTAGAACCACTTTCATCGGTAACAACTACATTAAAGTTATTAACAGAAATAGATCGAACAGGTGGCTTAATAGAATAAGCCTTTCCTTGGTATGTATAAGACATAATAAAACTCTTTTAATTTGCGCTAAAACGCATGAATAATAAAAGCCATATTATTGTGTGAAAACGTGTTGATATTTACAAATATCAATATA
>Ga0209395_1001700_pt1 | contig 30370 bp, 21 predicted proteins | sample GOMGulsemesocosm_3_FD_184635 | JGI IMG/M metagenome (GOLD analysis project Ga0209395, IMG submission 184635) | Methane-oxidizing microbial communities from mesocosms in the Gulf of Mexico - GOM9D Gulf of Mexico (SPAdes) (version 2) | ecosystem: Environmental > Aquatic > Marine > Cold seeps... | reverse complement strand
CAGAGAATTACATTAATAAATACATCCGATTAAATGATTCACTTTATGGTCCAAAAATAATCGAAAAAATTACAGCAACTAAATCTGTATTTCAATTGGATAAGATTAACTATGAACTTTTATTAAATCAAGCTCTTTTAGACAAAAAGAAAGAAGAAATAAGTCAACTAAAACAGGGAGAAAAAATATTGCGCTTGAAAATTTACTTAGCTATTGGTGTAGCTTTAATGCTCCTTTCATTAGGTTTTTTTGGATACTTAAAAATAAAAAGTGACCAAACAAAAAAAGCAGAAATACAGAAAATAAAGAATCAGCTTATAAAGGCCGAGTTAAAAAATAAAAAAGTTGAAAACATAGAACTTAAGGAAGATTTAGATGCGAAAAATGAAGAACTTACTAACTATGCCATAGAAATTTCAGAAAGCTATCAATTCACTCAAAATATCAGGCATGAGTTAAAAGAACTTAAAAGTATTGGAAAAGGAAATACCCAAGAATATACAAAATTACTCAATCAAGTTAATTCTCAATTAGGTATAGAAAATGAGTTAAAAGATTTTCAAAGAAAAGCTAATATTCTTCATAAGAATTTTAATGAAAAACTAATTAAAGAACAGAGTCAATTGACTAAAAATGATCTTTATTTGTGTGGATTAATACGATTAAATCTTTCAAATAAAGATATCGCTATTTTAAGAAATGTAACTGAAAAAGCAATTAGAATGAGTAAATACAGATTAAAACAAAAATTACTTTTGCCTAAAGAAAAAGATTTAGGTAATTTTCTTAAACAACTGTAAGTAATCATTAATCTTTATTACATTACAAAATTCAAAAAATGTAAGTGTTAAGTTTAGGATTCTCTATAGTAAAGCCATAAATTGTTTTCCTGAATGCATCAGAGTTAATCCAACCATTTATATCACTCTTCCAAAATCTGTGTAAGAGTGTCAAAAATAATTTCTAGTTTAGATACTTTAGTGCGTTTTAGTAAATATATATAAATTAGTCTAACTGCTGTTCTATACTTTTTGTTATTTCAGTTTCAACTTCCCCAGTATGCGCAGTTTCTTTAGGTTCTATTAACATTATCTTGCATTCTTTTAAAGAAGAAACTCTATGACTAATTCCTCTTTTAACAATAAATATATCCCCTTCATTCATCCTAAAACTCTTTTCATTTTCGATTTCAAATAGCAAACTACCTTCTACAATATAAAATAGTTCGTCTTCATTTGTATGGGTATGCCAAGGTATTTTGTCTCCTTTTATTATTACTGTTTTTATATATACGTCATTAACTGCACCAATTATTTTTGGCGAAAAATAGGAGCTAATATCTTTAAATTTTTCTTTTAAGTTCATTAATAATATTTAATTCATGATTTTTTAAGAATATCGTTTTGTTTGATATAACATCGATAATAGTTAGCTAGTCAATAAAATAACCTTTTAATATTTTAGAATACACTTTTCACATATTAGCAATATATATAATATTCTAATGGTATCGTGCCAGAAATATTATGTATAATTAAAAATAGTTATTAGAGGTGATAATAAAACCATTATTCTTGATGATTACAGCTTTGTATTTGGTAATATTCTTTTTTCCAGTATTTTCCAAGCAGATTTTTCCGAACGCCCATGAATATTCCAACTGTTAATAACAACTATCATATTGTATTTAAGGTCTACCATAATATATTGTCCACCATAACCATTACCATTAAAAATTTCAGTCGTGTTCTTTGCGTGTTTTGGAATCCACCATTGATAACCATACCCTATTTTTCTGTTGTTTTTAGGATTGATATCTTCCACAATTGGACTAGTTGATTCTGAAATCCAACTTTCAGAAATAATTTGCTCGCCTTCCCATTTCCCTTTTTGAAGAAATAAATATCCAATTTTAGCCAGATCAGTTGTAGAAAGATACAATCCACCTTCTGTATCAATTTCTCCATCCGGAGTAATTTTCCAGTAGTAATTGGTAATTCCTAGAGGTTTAAATAATTTTTCTTCAGCATATGCATCAATTCTTTTCCCTGTACAAGCACGTAATAACTTACCCAATAAAACGCTAGCGCCACTGTTGTATTCAAATATTGTTCCTGGAATAGCATCCATTGGTTGATTTAGTACAAACGAAATCCATTCGTTATCAGCCTCCAGTAATACGCAGCTATTTTGAGCATCTTCATAATTATTTTCGTCCCATTCAATGCCACTACGCATAGTTAGTAAATCTTTTAATGTGATGGCTTCTCTCCTACTGTCATTATTTTCTATTTTATACTCACTTAAATACTTCATTATCTTTAAATCAGTTCCAGAAATCAACTTTTCGTCAATAGCAATTCCTATCAGTGCTGAAGTAATGCTTTTAGTAACAGATTGCAGTGTATGTAAATTGGTGTTTTTATAATATGGATACCAATCGGGATGATCATAATTATACTGATGGTTGATAGTATCGTATTTTTTTGAAATAGTTTTATAATCGTTCTTATAACTATAATCAGCAACTAACTTACCATTCCTAATCATTACAAACTGATTGATTAGTCCGTATTTCCCATTTTTAATATCATGATGAATTGAATCAATTACTAACGGATTAACTCCAACTGATTTTGGACTAACCTTTGGCCAATAGGACTCTTTATTTTTGTCTGAAACTGATTGAGAATAACTATATTCAGCTAAAAGTATTAGGCAGAAAAAGATTGTTTTAAAATGATACATAAATTATTATTTTCTTGACTAGATTCTTCTAAATGAATTACATAAATATTAGATGTAAATATAATTGATCTGCCAAATAGATAAGAATTACAAAACTTAAATATGTGTTAAATAAATAGTGGAGAACATAGTGATGTAGTCTAAATTAATTTCAATTTCATTTCTTTTTTCAGATAGATATAAGTAACTAAAGTAGATAGAATATCTGCAATTGGAAAAGATATCCAAACGCCATTTATACCATAAAATTTTGGTAGAATAAACACTAACGGAATTAAGAAAATACCTTGTTTTAATAAAGTTAATAATAAAGCAGGAAAAGCTTTACCTGCAGCCTGGAAATATGCAGAACCAATTAACTGCGTTGTAATTACTGGTGTTGCTAAAAAAGCGATTATTAAAGCATTTGGTGTTATCCTTAATAAGTCTTTATCTTCAGTAAAAATCCCAACTAATTCAGTTGGGTATATCATAATTAAAATGAAAATCAGCGTAGCTATTGCCGTTCCAAAAATGATTGAAGTTTTAATTGTTTGTTTGACTCTACCAATGTCTTTTGCCCCATAATTATAACCTGCAATCGGTAAAAACCCTTGCGTTACCCCTAAAACAGGAAATAAAGCAAACATCATTACTCTATTTATAATTCCGTACACAGCAATTGAAAGTTCTCCTCCATATTTAAATAATGTATAATTCAATATAATTATTAATAAACTAATAGTTCCTTGTCTGACAATTGTGACACCACCTAAGGCTATAATTTCTTTAAGAATTGAAATATTGATGACAAAATATTTTGGAATGATTTTTAACCCTGTGTTATTAGAAAGAAAAAACCACAATATAAATACCCCAGAAACTCCATAAGAAATGGATGTTGCTATACCAGCTCCATAAATCCCTAAATCCATATATTTTATGAAAACAATATCTAAAATGATATTAGTTATAGCAGGGAAAATCATCGTGAACATTGCATAATTAGGCTTTCCAACGGCTCTAATTACCGGATTCCCCATCATGGCAAACGCTAAAAAAGGAATTCCCCATATTATTACATGAAAATAGTCAGTTGCTGGAATTATAATATCACCATTTGCTCCAAACAATTGTAGAATTGGCAAACAAAAGAATGTTCCGATAAAAACAAAGAGTAATGACAAACCAACGGTTAAACTTATCTGATTTCCAAACACTTCAAATGCTTTTAATTTGTTTCTTGCTCCTAATGCTCTAGAAATAATTGAACTTCCACCAATTCCAATTCCCATTCCGATAGACGAAATTAGGAATGCTATTGGTAATACTACTGTAATGGCAGCAATGGCCATAACCCCAATCCAACGACCGACAAAAATAGTATCTACTATCATATTGATAGACATTATTAAAATACCGAAAGAAGCAGGAATTGCCTGTTTTAGCAGTAGTTTACTAATACTTTCTGTTCCTAACTCGTTAATTTGTCTATTCATATTCAATTATAAATTTTTAGAATTATAGGGGGATGTTATAGCATTATATTTATCACGTCCACTCACGGTATCTTTTATAACAATAGTTTGGTTTCATGACTCTTATTTTACAAATTTTAGAATTTTCATTTTCTCGTCATTTTAAATGTAGGGGAATAAATTGTAGTGATTAAAACAAATTATACCCCTATATTTAAAAAACAATTTTACCCTTTAATTTTAGAAATAACTCCCTCAAAATAGCCTTGCTGATTTTGTGGAGCTTTCTGCTTTCCTAATTTGTAAAATTTTAAAGCCATTTTTTTATTACCATCTTTTAAATGAGCTTCAGCTAAACTATCGGTAAAGCCCCATATAAATGAATGATCTTGATTTCTTTTTACATTTAAAGCAAAAATCTTAATAGCTTTTTTAGTTTTCCCTTGTCCTAATAATTGGTAACCATAATTATTTAATTGAAAAGGAGATCCTGTAGGAATAGCTTCTTCCATTATTTTTTCAGCAGCTAACTTTTCACCTTTCTTAGTCAGTAAGCCTGCCTTTATAGAAAGATTGCTAAACCCTTTAGTATTAGCAATAGATTTATCAATCCAAACCATAGCTTCTTCTAAATTGATATCATTTTGTAAACAATAACCAGCGGCTTGCATATATCCTCTCCATCCAAACCCTACTTGTCCTTTTAATTCTGCACGAGCATTATCAATCACTAATTTGGTTACATCATATTCAATTTTAAATGGTACACGTAATTTTTCCCACTGCAATGCAACTGTAAGACTTTTATTTGACCTGTCGGTAAAATTATAACTCAACCATTCTTGAAAAGCAATAGGTTCAGTTTTTACGGATACTTTTAATACAATATCATCTTCTGTAGGAATAACCGTCCCCCAAGATTGATGAAATTTTGAAAATATAATTTTAAACTCATTTTCTCCTGGAATCATATATAAACCATAAGTTCCAGCTGCAATTTTTTTACCTTCTACTGTGGCATCATGGGTAAAATTTATTGTAGTGTTTTCATTTGCACCCGCTCGCCAGATATTTCCATAAGGTGTTATTCCTCCAAAAACTTTTCTTCCTCTAACACTCGGGCTGTGATACGTTATGGTAACATCCGAAATTCCTAATCGTTGTGTCACCACTGCTTGCTGACTAGCACGTGGTAGCGTAACGTTTTGCGCATATGCAGTTCCAGAAATTATTACTATAAGTAATAACATTAATAATCTTGTTTCTAACTTTTTCATTATGTTTAATTTTAATTGTTGAACAAATTTATATCACTATAATCAATCCTAATACTGAATTGTGCCAGATGGTTGAATTTGTGATGTCTAGTTAATACAACTCATATATTTCTTTAAAACATAAGTGAATAGATTTTAACAACCATTCATCACAAAGTAAACAAAGCATCACATTTCACTTTTAGACAATTAAAAACACTACTAGCTTTGCCTTTAATAGACAGGAGTTTAAAATGTGGTTTGCTTATTGAACTATACCGGCTGAAATAATCTCTCTATTTAAAATATATTCTTTACCATTATAACATAGTTTAGAATTACCAATAGAAATTTTTTCATTAGCTTTTATGGTGTATGCCCTAACCATTTCATTATTAGGATTCCCTAGAAAATTAAAACTTGCTTTTAAAGCAAAAGTAATTGTGTTGGTAGATGAATTATTAGATAAAAACACCTCCTTACCACAAGAACTAGTTTCCTTTGAAAAGGATAAATTTGAAACAGCATCTTGACCATACAAATCACCATGAGCATCAAAACCACCATTATTTTTGGTGAAGAGTAAATAGTAAATTTCTATGTAAGACAATTCACTAATATCTTTCAGGGTGTTTTCAGTTGTATTTATAGTAGATTTGTCAGGAGATTTTTTGTCACTTTTACAGCTAGATATTAGTATGGTGACTGACAAAAATAAAAATAGTATATTTAGTTTCATAAGGACTCTTTTAGAAGATAATAGTTATAAATATATTAAATGTGTTTGAGCATAATTATTAAAAATGAATTGTAGACTATAATGATAAACTCATTTTTTTCATATTATAAAAGCTTACCTGTCTCTATTAAAAAAATAGTGATAGCAGCTTTACTCGTTAGTCTATTTTTCACGCTTAAATCGTATACAAATCATCTAATAAATCAATACAATTATCAATTTAGTTGGTTATTAACTTCGTTAAAACTAATAATTACCTACTCATTATGGGCCATTTTAACACCTCTGGCCTATTTTTTAACAAAAAGAATTCAACATGCAGGTAAAATTAACATTTATAAAGTAATTCAATTTTTATTGGGATGTTTATTACTTGCCTTTGCTCATCAATTTATAGCATCTCGTTTGGATGATATCATTAACTATATCAATAGTGGTTATCTAAAAGAATTCTTTGGTCACAATAGTATAGTAGTACTTGTTATTGGTAGCTTTTCAAGTTTCATCGAGTTACTAGTTATCATTGCTGTTTTTCTTGCCTTTGACTATCAAAAGAAATTTATTGAAAATCAGAAAGCATTAATAGCATCACAACTGAATGCTTTACGCATGCAATTACATCCACACTTTTTATTTAACACCTTACATTCTATTGCGTCAATGATAGATATTGACACCAAAAATGCTCAAAAAATGTTAACAAAATTAGGTGCACTGTTACGTAGTATGTTAGAATATGATGCGGAACAATTGGTTACTGTTCAAGATGAACTTAACTTCATTAAGGATTATTTAGATTTGGAACAAGTACGTTATCAAGATCGTGTTACTATTAATTATAGCGTAGCCCAAGAGGCTAGGCAATTAAAAATACCGAATATGATTTTTCAACCATTAGTTGAAAATGCAGTTAAATATGGAATCATTCCAACCGTTGATAATGGAGAGATTAAAATTATGATAACACAAGAATATTCCCCGAAATTGAATGAAAATGCTTTAATGATGGAGATATCTAATACATATAATGTTAGTAACAGTTATATTAAACCCGTTGGAACTGGAGTTGGATTAATAAATATCAAGAAAAGACTACAGCAATTTTATCAAAATAGATTTTTATTTGAATCAGATTTTGTTACTCCAGAATTGTATAAAGCCAAGATTGTATTACCATTAACTAAATAACAATGAAATTAAGATGTATAATTATTGATGATGAGTTTTTAGCAAGACAACGTTTATTAAAATTGCTAGAACCCTTTGATGATATTGTAATTGTTGGTGAATGTAGAAATGGTCAAGAAGCACTAGAATTAATACCTTTAAAAGAACCGGACTTAATATTTTTAGATATCCAAATGCCAGATATGAATGGTTTTACTGTAGTGTCAAAATTAGCTATTAAACCGCATATAATCTTTACTACAGCGTATGATTCTTATGCGTTGAAAGCATTTGAAATAAATGCGGTTGATTATCTATTAAAGCCTTTTGACGAAGATAGATTGTGTATTGCTCTTGAACGAATTAGAGTCCTAAAAAAGAAAAAGCAAGTTTCACATTTAGAAGATAAAATAAAGAAATTACTTCGAAGCTATGAAAATAAAGCTACAGATTTTTTAAATGAAATTCTAATACCTTTAAACGGAAGAGATATTACTATATATGTTGAGGATGTTATCTATTTTAAAAGTGATGGTAATTATGTTAAAATTGTTACAGAAACCAAATCATATTTACACCGCAGTACACTAAATTCATTAAGTGATCGTTTAGATACGAATCAATTTTTGAGAATTCATAGATCGACTATACTAAACAAGTTTTACATTAAAAAATGTTGCTATAACAGCAATAACGAATATAAGTTTCATTTAAAAAATGAAGAACAATTACTTTCATCAAGATCATATAAAACTTTAATTTCTGAATACCTTTCTAGTACTGAGTAAATGTAGTACAAATTTAATTTTTATAGTTCCATGATTACTTAGCAAACTCGGGCAGTTCATATATAGGTGAATTATTTTCAAATTCAAACAATTTTGAGTAATCCATTACATTAGGAATATTGTCAAGCATACAAAGAAATTCAATTGTAGCATTAAGTCCATTAAATAAAAGGTCTTTATCAGTAGGATTTACTGGTCTTTTAGAATTAAGTGTTAAAGGCACACCAAAACCACATCCTTTTAAAAATACAATTTCTACTTGGAGTAATTCTTTTGGAGAGTACCCATGAATTTTACGTCCAAAGTTTTCATTTAAAATTCCAATATGACTCAATTTCAAGGAGCCATGTGAATCCGTAAGATAATTCCAAGTATCAGTGTTATCACAAATATTACCTACTGCACAGCTTTTACAGTATTCAGGATTTAAGGTACCACTATGAAAAGCTATATATAGTTTTGTTATTGCATGTTCTAGTCTTTTTGATGTTTTCATGACAAAATAATTATACTCTATAAGTTAATACTTATAAGTCATAATTCAAAACAAAACCAACTACAACTCGTTGACTTACAGGTATGATCATAAAAAAAAGTGAGAAATTTACTTAAACAAGATAAATAAACCTTTCACTTTTTAAACATTTTATACTTAAGCTAAAAGCTTACTTTAACTTCTACCTAGCTTACGCAATGCAACCCATTGCTTCAGCTTTTCTTTTGAATCACAAGCAGGATATCCTAAAACTGTTTTTCCTGCAGGAACATCTGCCAACACACCTGAACCTGCTCCAACAATAGCACCTGAATGAATAGTTGTATGGTCTTTTATTGATGCACTTCCACCAATAATTACTCCATCTCCTAGTGTTACCGATCCCGCTAAACCACTACTTCCAGCCATAATACATGATCTTCCTAATACACAATTATGCGCTATTTGCACTAAATTATCTATTTTACAACCATCACCAATAACAGTAGAACTAAATTTAGCTCTATCTACACATGAATTAGCCCCAATTTCAACTGCGTTACCTATAACAACATTACCAATATGCGGAATTTTAACTAATCCTCTTCCATCATCACTAGGTCTATATCCAAACCCGTCAGCTCCTATACTAACATTAATATGAAAAATACAATAGCTTCCTATTTCTGTACGTTCTCGAATTACTGTTCCAGACCAAAAAACATTTTTTGCTCCTATTACTGAATCATCAAATACCGTAACGTTTGGATACAATATTGTCCCATCACCTATAATTACATCTTTACCAACATAACAACCTGCTCCTATTTTACATCCTTTACCAATAGTTGCAGATTCATGAACCACAGCCGTAGGATGTATATCGATATCGAACTCTGGTGGTTTAGGACTAAACTCATCTAATAGTTGAGCCATTACTAAATCAGCATTTTTTACTTTTATAAATGCTTTTCCTTCTCCTGGTTCTAAATTTATATTATCATTTATAATAGCTACACAGGCTTTTGAATCATTCCAAAAACGAGCATACTTTCGACTTCCTATAAATGTAATTTGATGCTTATCAGCTTTTTTTATTTCTTCAATACCCGATATTTCTTGAGTAGTGTGTCCTATAATCTCTCCGTTTAAAATAGTATTGATTGCTTCAATAGTAAATGATGTCATGTTTAAAATGTGCTAATGTGATTAAAAAGTTTCTAAATATAGACTATTTTTTTGAGGTGCTATAGAGGTGAATTTTAAATATTTGTTGAAATGAGATATGCAACACAAAATTTATATGATCTTAGCTATACTCTGTAAAAATAACCACCTGAATATCATAAGATAGGTTTAGATCATAAGTTAAAAATAGGCCCTTTATTAGTGTAACTATAAATTAGTTTTTTAGTAACGCTTATAAACACTATCGCTATACATTAGTACCTTCTATCTTATCCTATAAACACCAAAATAGCTATATATAAGATTTACAAGTGATTAATTCGTGCACTTTAACGAAAAAACACTTATTTTTTTGTTAAAATTAATTAAAATCCACTAAAAATAAATATTTTTACAGCCCCCGATTATAACCCTATAAAATAGAGATATTTTATAAAATACACACCCGAGTTTTGAAAAAAAATGTAATGATTGTTCATAAGGATTTAGGGGTTTCCCAATTCCTTAAAAAAGTAGTTGAAATACCAGATGTTAATTATAGTATTGCAAATAACTATGATGATTTAAAAAACAGCATGCTTAGCAATAGCTATGATGTTATTCTTACCGATATTTCTATTCAAGGAAATTATATTAATAACTATATTGAATACATAAAATTAAAGGCCCCAAATACTGCTATATTAGTTTTTTCAGAGATGAATCAAAGTACTATAAAAAGTGATATAAAAAAAATGGGCATTGATGATTTTATACCCTTACCATTGGATATCATTGACCTTAAAGAAAGACTAAGCAAACACTTGTAATTTTGGAGCAGCACTTATACACAGTAATTTATGTGTTGTTATTGGGGATAGTTATGCTTTGGCTTTTGCTAAGTTTTACAATTTTCAAAAACAATTACAATAGAAAAAAATCAAAAGAAATAGAACGTAAACTCATTGATAGTATCGTTTTAAATTATAAATATTTAGGAGTTGAAACAAAAAGCAACAAGCTTAATTGGGTTAAAGAGTATATAAATACCGAAAATGGGTTCTGGAATTTCTCTTTTATATTTGTTAAAGTACACAATATAGCTAAAGCTACTAAGGGTACTACCTTTAGAGCTATGGCTAATAATATTGGTTTAATTATGAGTTTAACACATAAACTCAAAAGTAGGAACTGGTATACTAGAGGCAAATCCATTTGGTTAACATATGAATTAGAACTTTCTGATAATTGGAAAACAATCATTCCCTATAGAAATGATAAAAATAAATTAGTCCGTAGAGAAGCTCAAATTGCTCTAGTAACATTTTTAGGATGGAAAAGTTTAGTTTTCTTCCCATATGCTGAATTTCCAATATCGCTTTGGCAACAAATACGCATCATAGACAAATTAAAAAGCTACTACCCTACTCCTGACCTATCATATTTAGATAAGGCGTTAAAATCTAAAAACCCGTTTATTAAAGGACTACTTATTCGAATAATTAGAAGTTATAAGCTTACCAATTACAAGTGGTATATTATTGAACAATTGCAGTCAAACCGTATAGATTTAACAGAATGTGCTTTAGAAATACTCAATTCTTTTGAAATTAGCTCAGAAGAGCTATTACAAGTACATCACATATTAGAATGTACTACGAATACAGAACAGCATGAAATGATTTCTGATTTTGTTTCCAATACAAATATCAAGAACTTTTAAAAATAACACAATGCAATACATTATAATAAAGAGTATTGAATATTTTTTTCTTACATACGGTATTATATTATTTATAATATATTTCGGTTTTATTTTGCTTGCAAGTAAAGCAATTAGCAAAAATAAAAAAACGGCAACTTTTCTAAATATAAATGATATAAAAGGTGCAGAAGATTTACCTAGTGTAACATTAGTAGCCCCTGCTTATAATGAAGGAAAAACCATCTTAGTTAATGTCAATTCTTTGCTATCTATTGAATACCCTTATTACAGTTTAATCGTTGTAAACGATGGTAGTACAGACGATTCTTTACCGAAACTAATACAAACTTTTGATTTAGAAGAAATTCCATTATATCAAGGTGCTTCAGAAATAAAACATATCCCTGCAAAAAAAATCTATAAAAGCACAAATGTTAAATATAAAAATTTAACCATTATTGATAAAGATAATGGAGGACGTGCAGATGCCCTAAACTGTGGAATTGCCTATGCACAGACAAATTTAGTACTATGTACAGATGCCGATTGTATTATAGAGCAAAATGCTTTATTAAAAATGGTTAGACCTTATTTGGAGGAATTGGATAAAGAAGTAATTGCTTCAGGAGGAGCCATTGGAATCGTTAATAATTCAGTTATAAAAAACGGTATTCTTAAAGAAGTGAAACTTCCAAAAAGTATTATTGCTAGAATTCAAGTAGTAGAATATATACGAGCTTTTTTATTAGGGAGAATGGCATGGGGACATGTTGACGGTTTAATGTTGGTCTCTGGTGCTTTTGGAATGTATCCTAGACGAAGACTACTAGAAGTTGGAGGATTTGATCCTGATACTGTAGGTGAAGATTTAGAGCTTTGTATCCGACTTAGAAGTCATATGGAAAAATTGAAAGCCCCTTATGAGGTAATTTATATACCTGAAGTACTTTGCTGGACAGAGGCACCTTCTACTCCTAAAATATTCATTACTCAGCGTGACAGGTGGGCACGTGGTTTATTTGAAGTAATTAAAAAACATCGTAAATTATTTTTAAACAGAAAATACAATAAGGTTGGTACTGTTTTCTTTCCATATTGGGTGTTTTTTGAATTTGCAGCCCCAATAGTAGAATTTTTAGGTTTAATATATATTGTACTGTACTTAATTTTTGGTGCAATTAATTGGCCTATAGCTATTGCCTTAGCCATTTGTGTGTACTTATTAGGATGCATATTTTCAACAATTGCCATTTTAATGTTTACAAAAAACTTCAAACACTACTCAAAACCAAGTGTGGTCGTAAGACTTGTTATCGCATCATACCTCGAGCCTTTCATAAACCATCCGTTATTGCTATACGGACAGATAAAAGGGTATTTAAAAAAGATTTTTAAGGTCAAAACCACTTGGGGAACCATGACTCGTAAAGGTTTTTAATAATAGAATTATAATAAAATTAAAATGCGCCAATATACAATAGTAGTATTCCTAATAGTAACATCAAGTGTTTTTGCTCAAAAAATTAACGTAGATTCATTGTACTATGAAGCAAGAGATTTATATAAAACTAAAACTTATGAAGATGCATTGGTAAAAACCAATCAAGCATTAATTATTGCCCCCAACTATGTTGATATAAGAATATTACAGATTCGTATTGAACAACAAACTAAACGGGTTGAAAAAGCATCTTATGACATTACCTATTTATTAAAAAGTAATGATTCTGTTTTAGTAAAACCATTAGCCATAAAGCATTTTTATAATTTTAAAAACAAAGAACGTTTAGCTAGTTATATAGAGAATACAAACGCTTTTTTTGAGAATAATATTGATTTTAAGCTTGCAAAAACGGAAGCTTTGCTCCTTGTTGATGAACGAAAATTAGCAAAAGAAGAGCTTTCAATAATCATGAAACTTCAACGTAATGATAAACAGAATTATACATTTCATCTATTATTAAAAAGATTAAGTAAAAATCAGATTGGTATCAACCATGAAACGCTTTCTTTTCTTAAAGAGTATCCTACCCAAAGAACTTGGAACACTACAAGCATTGAGTATTTACATTATTTCGGTTTAAGTGCTGCTACAGCTCGTGTTACCTATAGTGACAGAGTTGTTAAAAAAGGTGTTTTATATGAAATTGAGTCCTATCCTGTTCTATCAAAAAAATGGTATGGGCATGTAAATTTTAGTGTGTCATCACAATCAGATTTTTTTCAAAATTATGGTTCTAAAATATCACTATACCATACTTTAAATAAAGGAATAGAAATTGAAGCTGGATTCAGATACTTAAATTTTGATGAAGATTCATTTTTTACTTCTATAGGAGGTCTTTCTTTATACAAGGGAAATTACTATATCAATTTAAGAGCCTTTATCGGTCCAAAAATCGATAGCAAGTTTATCCAAAATTATCAGCTAAATACAAGATATTATCTGAAAAATTCTGAAGATTATGTGTTCATAAAATTAGGTACAGGTATCGCTCCTGACCAATCTTCACAAGTTTCTTCTATCGCTTCTTATTCCGATTATAATTCTTATTATACTAATTTAGGGATACATAAATGGATTGGTAATTATAACTTACAAGTAGCCTTAGGGTATTTATATGAAGAACTTCCAAGTAATAAAACTGGTAATCAAATTAATACAACTGTAGGCTGTAGATATCGATTTTAGAATAGCTCTTTAAGGTAATTCAAAGCTAAGGTTAAATTTGTGGACTAGAATTTCAAGCGCACTATAATTTTAGCCGCAGAATAGTTGTAAATTTGGTCAAGTACCTATTATAATTGGGCATTATGTACCATATGAATAAATCACTACTTTTTTTACCAGATATTTCTGGCTTTACAGAGTTTGTAAATACTACCGAAATTGGTCATAGTCAACAAGTAATAGCTGAATTACTTGAAGTTTTGATAAATGCAAATACCTTAGCACTTAAACTGGCTGAAATAGAAGGTGATGCATTATTCTTTTATAAAGAAGAAGAAATTCCATCGCTTGAAATGTTATTAGCTCAAGTAGAAACCATGTTTACCGCATTTTATAGTCATCTTAAATTGCTGGAGAAAAATAGAATATGCCCTTGTAATGCTTGTTCATCTGCTCCAAACCTGCAACTTAAAATTATCGCGCATAGTGGTCCAATACAATTCATCACCGTTCAGGATAAAAGTAAACCTTTTGGAATTGAAGTGATTCAAGCCCATCGATTGATGAAAAATTCAATAAACAGTACTAATTATGTGCTTTTTAGCAGGGATTTGGCTGATGATATTAACTTACCTAATAATTATCAAAGCAAACTTTTTAAATTTCATAAAGGAGATAATGAGTATGATTCAAAAAGAATACATTATTTGTATTCAATAATAAATAAGGAAGCCTTAAAACTAAAACCATATGCACAAGCCAAAAAAGTAACCTTCTATGAATCTCCTTCTTTATATTTTGAAAGGTCCTTTCCTGTTTCAGCTTCACAACTTTTAGAATATATTACCAATTACACCTATCGTAATAATTGGGCAAAAGGTGTAGACAAAATTGAATTTAACGAAAAAGAAGTAACCAGAATTGGTTCAGAGCATGTATGTGTAATAAATGGTAAGCATCTTAATTTTACTACCATAACCAAAGATGGGAAACCAAACCAACTTATCTATGGTGAATTAACCTCCACCCCAAAACCGGTTGATGAACTTTATCAATTCTTTATTTTAAATCCTACAAATCAAAACTCTTGTAAACTAGAAGTTGAAATATATTGGAAAGCAAAATCGCCCATAAAAAAAATAATACTTTTATTATTTGTTAAAAAAACACTTCGGAAAAGCATAGGAAAGGCTTTAGATAATTTACTTTTATTTGTCGAAAGCAAAGAAAAATCAACTTGATAGATTATTGGTTAAACTACACTTGGTTATTAAATAATTTTTATAAAATCTATTCGAATCAATTACTTACAAATAAGTGCTTATAAATATATTTTCACTATTTTTATTTAACTAACGTAAGATATGAATGGAAAACAAAAAGACTAACTGTAAAAATTGTGAACAAGAATTTCAAGAAGAATTTAATTTTTGCCCCAATTGTGGTCAAAAATCAAAAGACACCCTTACAATGGGAGTTTTATTCTATAACACCATTAGTAACTACTTTTCAGTTGACGCACGTTTTTTAAAGAGTTTCTTTCCTTTACTATTTCGTCCAGGATATATGGCTAAAAAATTTGTGTCAGGTAAGCGTTTATTATACCTTCATCCTGCACAATTCTATTTATTCACCTCTATCGTTTTCTTTTTTTTATTTTCTTTTCAATCACGTGAATTAAATCAGGAGTTAGATAAGGTATTAAAAAAAACTTTTGAAAAGGAAAGTCTTTTAAAGCTCGATTCTACTTCTAAAAAAGTACTTGATTCCATAAACTTAACTAAACTTACGCAACCTTTAAAAGATTCTAAGTTAATCACCCTTTCCAATGAAAATGAATTAAAAAAAATAGATTCTATTATTAAAGAAAGTCCTGAGTCTGGTAATATTTTTAATTTCAATAAGGGAAAATTAGACTCATTAGTTGCTAGCGGAGCAACTGTAAATGAACAACTCAAGTACCTAGGTATGGAAGGTGATTCTAGTTATTTTCAACGCCGTTTTTATACACAAATGCTAAAGTTTCATAAAAATCGAGGAGGTGGAATTCTACAAGCTTTTTTTGATAGTATTCCTATATCCTTGTTTATTTTACTTCCAATTTTTGCTTTTATCTTAAAAATATTCTTTTGGAGACGTGGTAGTTTTCCACATCATCTTGTATTTAGTTTTTATTACTTTTCATTCTTATTCGTAATGCTAGGTATTATTTTGCTTGCTAATTTCTTTTGGGAAGTACCAGATATAATAGAAGCTTTAATTATACTTTCAACATACATTTACCTACTCATAGCTGTTAAGAAATTTTATCTGCAAAGTTATTTTCTTAGTTTTATTAAAACTGGAATGGTATTATTTATTTATATGATAATTGTATTGCCTATTGCAACAGGTATCATGATACTCTCATCATTTTTATTGTACTAGAACTGCTTAATCTATTTATGATAGATTAAGCAGTATTTTATATTTCTATGCTGTTATTTTTTAAAAGTATTTAGATAGTGTGAATTTTAAAAAACTATCTTCTTTAAAATTGGAAAGAATTAATTCACTTTGATCAATCGTATTAAAAACCCGCGCTTCTAATTGTGCTTTCCAGCTAGTTCCTACTCTTCTGGAGGCTTCAATACTAAATATTTTGCTACTCTTTTCTAAATCTAGTAATCCACCAATTAGTATAGAAGTATCTTTTGTGTCGTTAAAGGCAATTCGGCTACCTATAAAAACATCATTTTGCATACTATTTAGCGCCAATTCATCTCGTTCATCATAAAGATATTCCCCAAGCAATCCAATATCTAAACCATTCTTATCAATATTACTAAAGGTATACTCTAAACCAGCAACTAAAGCAAAAAAGTCTTGAGCTTTTGCGTTCCTATATATAGCCTCTAATTTCCATAGATAAGCATTATGAGTTGCTTGCAAATCCAATCCAGTTTGGTTTATTACCGGGTAAAAAGCATTGATGTTACCAAATGAATCAAAAGTAAATATAGGTTCTCTACCATTACCATAAAAGTGAGATAATCCCACATCAAAAGCTCCAAAATAATGGCTCCATCTAAAGGCTGCATCCTGTCGCCACTCCTCTGCTCCACTTTCGTAGGTTACCATATCGGTATCAATGATTACTGGAAATCGCAAGCGTCCTTTTTCACCCGTAAAAGTTCTTTTTCTATGAAATGGTAAGTAAAAAAAATCAAAGGTTCCGTACTTATCACTAGCCCATGTGAATTGAGCCATTGGTTGTCCTAACTTCTGTTCTCCATCAAAGGATTCTGTTTGATCAGTTTGATTTATTATATCTACCAAATGATTACTTTCAGTAACTCCCCAATAGATTTTCTTTAACCCAACAGAAAATTCATATTTACCTTTGGCTTTTTGATAATACAATTCTCTAATATCTCCATGAGTTCGTTTATCATCTCTATCAAATCTTAAAAAACCTGTAAAATTTAAACTCTCTCGTCCTTTGTTCCAATCAAGACTATATTCCGGTGTAAAAGCAATAGATGGGAAGTGACTTTTTTGGCCATCGAATAAAGCATCATTATAGAAGTAGCTATATTCTGCTGCCACTTCTAATTCAAACTCATGTGTTACTTTCTTTACTTTTTTTTCTTGAGCATTTATAGAGATAAAATTAAGCAGTACAAATGATACTATTCCGAAGAAAATATTTCTTTTCATTTTCATAATATTTCTAGTATTATAAAACAATAATCAATAGCTCGATGAATCAAAACTATTGGTATTGCTTCCTTTTGGGGTAATCTACTTTCCAGCTCTTTTTAAAGCTACTTGTGTAAAATCATCATCAGTTAAATTAGCATCAAAATTATAATTAGTAAATTCCAATCGCGTTTCTTTATTACTTTGCTTATTAACCATATTTAAGGTTCCAGCTCTCCAAAATTTATTTTTATGCACTTGATAATTACTATAGGTAAGTGTTTTTAATAACGAATTTTTACGGTCGTAAAACTCAACCTTCTCCATTCTATAGCCTTTATCTTTATTATAAGTTACAATACGCCTTGTATAACCAGACTTAGGATCTACAGGATCCTGTTCAACAACTAATAAGCTCCCTTTTTCTTCCAGAAATTTATAGGCATATTTTTCTACCTCTTGAGAAGATAAATCTTCATAAGCAAATTCACTACCTACAAATGGTCCTGATTTATTATTAGAAGAAATCCTCTTTACTCTTTTTATAGAAGGTAAATACAACCACTGATCATCTGATCCTATTTTATGAGTAAAAGTCAAGGTTGATGTTCCTTTGACATCTTTAGGACTGTTAAAAACGATTAAAGACTTATCTCCATCTTCCATCAATTCAAGTGTCCTATTTGTTAAATTACGTTCACTAGTTTGACCATTTTTGTTTTTCAATGTCATTTTTAATGTTACTGTAGAACTATTGAATCCTATATCAGCTTTCTCTGCTGCTTTCGCAATCGCTAATCCACGTTCTTCTGCTGTCTGTGCGTTGGCAATTCCTATAATGGATACTGCCAGTAGTGTTAAAACTATTTTTTTCATTGCTCTATATTTTATTGATTATGATTATTAATGTTCTTCTTTTAATGATTCCGATTTCTTGCTTATAAGGATCAGCAGCGATGGTAATAAAACAAAATCTACAATTAATGCTGCCGTTATAATAATTACTGTAATTCTTGCCATATAGCTATTTAAAGCGAATGATGATGTTGAAAGGACTGCAAAACCAGCTAACAATACAATTGTTGTAGTTACTAAAGCTTTACCTACAGTTTCAAAAGCGTATACAACAGCTTCTTTCGCATCATAACCCAATTCGCGACGCGCTCGTAAAAATTTACTCATGAAATGGACAGTATCATCCACTATAATCCCTAAGGTCATCCCGAAAACAATTACCATTCCTGTATTAATCTGTGCTTTGTACAATGCCCAAATACCAAAACCAATTAGGACTGGTGTAACGTTTGGAATAATACTCAGTAATCCTAACTTAAAGCTTCTAAGCGCTAACATTAGTACAATAGAAATTAAAATCAATGCGATAATATTCCCTTTTAACATACTGTCAGCTTGTCGAAATCCAAGTTTTGAAAACATTAGCATTGGGCTTACCGCTAGCGAATGCATTTCTGTAGGAGTATTATCAACTAACCATTGTTCACAACGCTCGGAAAATGTAATCATATGCGGGCTATCAATATTTTTAAGTGTTACTGTAACTCGGGATTCAGATTTATCTACATTTATTTGATTGTTTAAATCCAATCCAAAAGGTAAGGACAATTCATAAAGCAGTAAATACTGTGCTGCTTCTTCCCTACTATCTGGTACACGATAGAAACTTTCGTCATCTCCATGCATTGAACGATTTACTCGTCGTGCTACTTCACTAAACGCATTTACATGTATTACTTCAGGCTGATCATTTAACCAGTTTTCAAAAGCATTAAGTTTTTTTAGATATACAGGATTATTAATCCCCCCACTTTCACCACTACCTATAGAAAATTCAATATTGTATATTCCGGTAAGGTTTTTACTTATATAATCAGTATCAGTTCTAAAGGCCACACTTTCATCAAAATAATTAATGAATTCATCATTAAATCTGTTTTTAGAAGCTAAAAATGTAAGTAATCCAATAACTACAACCGAAATAATAGTAAGTCTTACTGGTTGCTTAACAATAAAATCCCCCAATGATGCATACCAATTTTTCTTTGATTTTAATTCTTTTTTTGATCTTGATTTTACTGGCAAAATTGCAATCAAAGCAGGTAATGTTGTGGTAGAAAACAAGAACGCCATGGTCATTCCAAAAGCGGTAATGTTACCCAAATCCCAAAATGGTGGAACCTCTCCAAAATTCATAGTTAAAAACCCAATAACTGTTGTTAAACTTGTAATAAATACAGGCATAAAATTTAAACGCATGGATTCAATTAATGCATCAATTTTATTTAAGCCATCATAACGCATTTTTTGTAGCATTGTTATTAGTATATGAATACTATCAGCAACTGCAAGGGTCATAATCATTGTCGGAAATACTGCTGAAGGGGGTGTCAATTTGATACCTGTTAAGCCAACAAAACCAACGGAACTCACTATTGAAAATATTACCACAAAAAAAGTGGCTATGGTAGCGTAGATGTTCCTAGTTAATATAAATGTTGTAATGATTACTATAAGTAACATAATCATCGTTAGTGCTAAATCATTCATTGAAGACTCAAAGAAGGCTGTATTCAAGGGTACTAAACCAGAAGTATGAATTTGAAAATTAGGGTGTTTCGCCTTAAATTCTTTTATCATCTCTCGAACAGCATTTGTTACCTCAGGTATTTCTTTGGCACTATCTACTCCAGGTAGTCTTACCGTAATATTTATAGCGGTGACACTTCCTTTTTCATTTATAATTCGATGAACTAATAAGGGCTCATTCAGAGCTCTTTTCCTAATTTCTTTAACTTCAACGTCGCTTTTTAATGAGGATTCATAGGATAGATCATCTACATACAAATCATCACCATCTGCGCTTGTGTATTGAAAGTTAGTTATAGCATCAACTCTTGATGAATATGGTGTATTCCAGGAAGAGGTTGTTAATTCTTCAATGGCCGTTAAATTCTCTTTTGTGAATACATTGGCATTATCAGGTGATAGCACTAAAATAACATTATCATCTTTGGTATACTTATCTTGTAAGGCATCAAAAGCTTCTAACTCAGGATTTGATTTGCTGAAAAAGACATGATAGTCGCCATCAAATTCCATTTTTCCTTTGGAACCAAGCACCATAACAAGTACAATTGATCCTAGTAATACCAACCATTTGTTTCTAACAACAAATTCTGCCCATCGCTTTGCAAATTTATTGGAGGCATTACTAATTTTTTTAAGTGCATTCATAGTTTTAATTTATTAGTTGACCAGTCGTCTATTTAATTGATCAAGAATGTTAGTACTTCTCTATTTATTAATTTTTAAGGTTTAATTGACCAGTCATCTATAACAGATCAAAAAAAATATTATTTTAAGAGGACGTTTTTTACTAAATTTAAAAAATTGTCTATTGGGTAAGCGCTTTGCATTTCCTTCATCGTGGTCATTGCTCCTTTTCCAGCATCTTCTATGAAGCCTGCTAAGTCATATGCTTTAATATTCATACTCAATTCGCCAACATTTTGCGCTTCTTCTATCACTTTAGCTATATGGTTTTTTATCAACTCACTTTTAACTGCAATCATTTTACGGATAGCTTCATTGTGCTCGGCCATTTCACTTGCTAAATTACAACCCATACAACCAAGTTTGTAATTCAATTGTTCTTTTAAAACGGTAGAACGAAACTCATAAAAATTAAGTAAGCGTTGTTTTGGGGAAAGGGATATATTTTGTAAAACCTCTAAAGTAGGAGACATCATTTCATTAAAATACTTCTCCAATGCTTTTACAGCGAAATCCTCTTTACTACTAAAATAAAAATAAAAAGAACCTTTTGGGATTTCCGCTGCCTTTACAATATCATTAACACTTGTAGCATTATACCCTTTTGACCACAACAATTCAATTCCTTTATCCAAAAGGAAATCTGATTTTTGGTCGCTTTTTAAGGTTTTTGTTGACATTGTGTTTGATAATTGACTACAAAGATATGACCACTCGTCTAGTAAACCAAATTTTTATTGATTATTTTTCATTTAAACAAAAAAAGACCAGCTCCCCAGCTGGTCTTTTTACTCAAATTAACATGAATTTTTACCCGAATTACATATTAAGTTTTAATATCATCTTAGCTATTTAATTAATAACTTCTTAGTTATTTGTGTACCATTATTATAATCAAAAGTTACTAGATATGTTCCTGTTGCAACTTGAACTGGAATTGCAATTTCAGAAACATTAGTATAACTGGTACTACTCTTTAGAACCTCTTGTCCTAACACATTGTATAAACTAACGTTTTTAGCTGTAAATACAGATGAATCACTAATACTTATACTTCCCGTAGTTGTATTATAAAATACTACCAAATCATCTGAAATAGTTTCAATATCATCAATTGCTAATACTTCTGCGACCTTAAATACCACATAAAAACGATTGTTATATTCTCCCGATGCTAAGTTGAATTCTACTGGTATTCCAGCTTCTAATTTCGTGGCTAAGTTTAATGCTGCATCCAAGAAATATACTTCTAGTGATGGATCTAAATCTGATACATCCCCTACTTCAAATTTACAAATTCCTTCTGTTCCAACTTTTATTTGTAATGGCAACTCTAAATCTTCATAAATAGCACCTATTCCCTGAATGACTAGTTTTTCATCTGCTATATCTGTTTCTCCTTTTAATACCCATGCACAATCAGTTACTTGATCATCCAACATTCTAGCATCATAACCGTAATTCATTCCATCAACTAAACCTTCTTTTACTGCTAATAATAACTCTCGTTGTGGCCCATCAGGGGTCGTGAATTTAAAAAACACTCGTTGTAAATCAGCTGTATTAGTTGATGTTGATGAAGCAGATTCTGCTGATGCTGTTTTGGTAAACACAGAATCATCTCCAACTATAGCTTCACGCTTGTAAGCGCGCTGACCATTATTAAATTCAATTGTTCCCCCTGCTGGACTTCCTTGAACAAAGAACCCTTGAGCTACTGGTACATAACGACCTGGACGGATAGTTCCTGCTCCGCTGGAAGATACATCAGGATCAGGAATAGCTATAACGCCACCCGCTAAATTATACGTCGCATATCCTCCTTCATACGCTGCAAAAACATGACTACTATTTGTTGAAAAATGCTCCCAAAAGTACAAAGCCCCTGTTGACGATCCTGTTCCTATAACATCTCCTGCACTTTCTACACTAGCTAAATTGTCATTTATAAACTGATTAGCATCCAAAGCACTTGCATACGGATTCCCAACTAAATATACATTATTGGCTCCTATAGTATGTTGAATTATTCCGTTGTTCGGCTTACCTGAAAAAACATAGTTTTGTGTTGAAGCAGCTGAACCTGTTCCTTTTTGAGTATAGCCCTCTCCTACTTTTAATGTTCCTGTGGAGCGAATATGACCAGTCATCCAATTCGCATATAGATCAATTTTATTCACATACTTAAATATCCAATAATCCGCTAATGTAATTGGTGCTCCTGATGCTCCATCATAACCTCCAGTATCAAATGTTATAGTTTGTGGCGTAGCTGCTGTAGTTCCATCTTTTAAAATTCCAGCTATGGAATAATCAGTATTATTTGCTATAGCGTTTACAGGATTTACCGGACTTGACCAAAAGTTATAATTGTAGATACTAGTCTGCCCTTGCTGATCACGCTCTAAATATCCTGCACTAGTAACATCTAAATCAGAATTGGTAGTTTGAATTAATTGCGACTCCCCTACTAAATCAATCTGACCATCTAATTTTAAGTAACTCGTGTTATTTAATAACTGATCGTTTTGTATTTCTAACTCAGACCCTGAATCTACTAACAATCCTAAATGTGTATGGCTTGCCGTAGTAGTTACTTTAGCATTATTAGTTACTTGAACAATTGCCCAGTCCTTATTTGGTAAATTTTCTATATCCCAAACATTACCATATTCCCATGTACCAGTTGTTGTCCAATCACCAGAAGCGTTAGCTACATAAGGTAAAGGGGCTGATTGTACTTGAACTGTGGTTATATTATGAATTTTACCATTCTTTACACTTGGAGATCCATCTAAAAGTGTAACATCAAAAACAGAATTCATATTATAATATAATATTAAGTCATTCCATGATAATGATCCTCCATCAATTGGTTTTGGAATTGTTGAGCCCGATACCTGACCTCCCACATTTTCTATTTCTTGGTAAATTTGTTCTCTAATTTGATTATCTGAAAGATCTTTATTGTAAATTTTAACTTCATCAATTGCTCCATGAAAATACTTATCTTCATCTTCAGAGTTTCTACCGATGGCAAAATCAATTACATCATCTCTTTTTCCAAAATTTGATCCCAATCCTGTAGCTTGCCAAACGCTATCACCATTTAAATAAAGTGATAAAGCTCCTGTGCTACCATTATATTTCGTTGTGGCATGATACCATTGATTATTCAATAAAACTGGCGCATCCCCATTTGGTGTTTCTAACTCTACTATAGGAGCACATTCAGTACATATTCCTGAGTAAGCATCACTTGTATCACCAGTTAGTGAAAAAATCCATGCTTGATGAATTAAAGCATTGTTCTCACCAAATAATTGAAATAAGGTATTATCCATTTCACTTGCAGAAGCTCCATTTTGTACATATTCAATTAAAATTGTATCACTTGGCGCTACTTCAAAAGAATGAGTTGTTGACCAACTAGGACCAATAGGTCTGATTTCACTAGTCATTGATCCACCAATGTCAAACTGAAGAACAGTTCCATTAAGGGTTATTTGTACATACCCAGTCAAGCCAGCATAGGTATAATCATTAACAGAGATTACATAAGATGTAGTAAGTTGACCTGTTTTAGCATAAGCCTTAAGTCGATTATTCCCATCTACAAATAATTTAAAATTTGATTGACCACAAACCACTCCTTCATTAGAAAAGCTACCATCAGTTTTTAACCAAGACATCATTGTACTCTCCGTTTTATCGGCCAAAAATCCTTTTGTGTCAATATAATCGTTAGCACCATCAAAATCAATATCTGATGTTGGAGGTAAATCAAAAATTTGTATCGGCTTAATATATACTGCAGAATCATAACTTCTATCAACCACATCACCAATAGCTAATTTCATATGATAAGTAATCCCTGGTCTTAATATTGTATATGCTCGTAACTCTTCCGTAAATCCATTATATACCATTTGATGAGTAGAGACATACTCAGGTACTGCATTCCAGAAACCTGCATTTGAAACATATAAATCGGAGTTTCCTAATTCACAAGGGTTTAATAAAGCACTTCCAGCTCCTCCGACCGAACCAGAATTAATATAATTTACAGCAACATTGGTTCCACCAACCGTTGCTAAATTAGAAGTACCGGTTAAATCCCCTCCAGAAATAAAAAAACCAAAAATGTCATTATACTGTGAGCATACCCAATAATCATATTCTTTTGAAGCAAACTGATAGTCCAAAGCAAAAACCTTCGGTTCAGTACCAGCTATTGTAAAATCAAATTCAAATATTGCGACATCTCTAGTTGCCTCTGATTCAATAGACACAAGATCTGGGTCAGCATATATTGTTGCAGTTGTAGGATCCCCTTGCATTTTTAAATCACTTGCAGTACCCGCATAATTATCTAACGAATGACTTACTGATCCTGTTGTCAATAAAATACCTTCATCAACCGTTAAACCTGCATTTGTTCCGTTAGCAAAAGTCCCTAATTGTTTTGGATCAGTTGAAGGATTTGTAATTGTTGGGTTTGTAATCGTAAATCCACCATTTGACGACAGTTGCGTTGCTAATTGCGTAGCAGTGACGCTTTCTACATAAGTTGCTTGTGAGAATACTTCATTAGAATAAAAAACAAGCAATAACCAAATAAAAATACTAAGATATTTTTTTCCCATTTCGATTATATTATTTTAAAAGATTAATTATTAACACATTATATGTTAATTTATGATTAACAAATAACAAAAAAATATTAGGTAACTAATACTCTGAGGTAAGATAGTACGCAAGCTTATTAGTATTCTATTATTAAATATTTTCACCTATAATTTTCAATGATCTACATCAAAAAAAAAGACCAGCTCCCCAGCTGGTCTTTTCACTCAAATTAACATGTATATTTACCCGAATTACATATTAAATCTTAAATATCATTTTCTTACGTTTATCAGTTATTCCATGATAACGAAGAATTCTTTTCTTTTTTTTTTTTCGTATTATACTAATTACTAATAGTAATGAAAACACACTTAAACCAATACAGATATAACTCATTGTTAACATAATACATCTATTTAATTATTAATTTCTTAGTTATTTTTGTACCATTATTATAATCAAAAGTTACCAGATATGTTCCTGTTGCAACTTGTACTGGAATTGCAATCTCTTTAACATTAGTATAATCGGTATTTGCTTTTAAAACTTGCTGTCCTAATACATTATATAAACTCACGTTTTTAGCGGTAAATACTGATAAATCACTAATATTTATACTTCCAGTAGCCGTATTGTAAAATACAACTAGATCATCTGAAATAGTATCAACATCATCAATTGCTAACACTTCCGAAGTTTTAAAAACTACATAAAAACGATCGTTGTATTCACCTGAAGCTAAGTTGAATTCTACTGGCAATCCAGCTTTTAATTTCGTGGCTAAGTTTAATACTGCATCCAAGAAATATACTTCTAATGATGAATCTAAATCTACTAAGGATTGAACTTCAAATTTACACACTCCGTCTGCTCCTACTTTTATTTGTAATGGCAACTCTAAATCTTCATAAATAGCACCAATCCCTTGAATAACAAGCTTTTCATCAGACTCCACAATTTCTCCATTTAATACCCATGCACAATCTGTAACCTGATCATCCAACATTCTAGCATCATAACCGTAATTCATTCCATCTGCTAAACCTTCTTTTACAGCTAATAGCAATTCTCGTTGTGGCCCTTCTGGAGTAGTAAATTTAAAATACATTCTCTGAAGATCAGCTGTATTAGTTGATGTTGATGAAGTAGATTCTGCTGATGCTGTTTTGGTAAATACTGAATCATCTCCAACTATAGCTTCACGCTTGTAAGCACGTTGGCCATTATTAAATTCAATTGTCCCACCTGCTGGACTTCCTTGAACAAAGAATCCTTGAGCTACTGGTACATAACGACCTGGACGAATAGTTCCTGTTCCGATTGATGATACATCAGGGTCAGGGACAGCAATAACCCCTCCAGCTAAATTATACGTAGCATACCCGCCTTCATACTGAGCTAAATTATGACTAGTTCCTCCCCAATGTTCCCAGAAATACAAGGCTCCTGTTGAGGATCCTGTTCCTATAACATCTCCAGCGTTTTCTACACTTGCCAAATTGTCATTTATAAACTGATTAGCATCCAAAGCACTAGCATACGGATTACCAACTAAATAAACATTGTTTGCTCCAACGGTATGTTGAATTACACCGTTATTCGGTTTACCATTAAATACATAGTTTTGTACTGCTGATGCTGTTCCTGTTCCTTTTTGAGTATACCCTTCTCCTACTTTTAATGTTCCTGTAGAACGGATATGACCACTCATCCAATTTGCATATAAATCAGGTTGATTTACATATTTAAATATCCAATAATCAGCTAAAGTCATTGGTGCTCCTGCAACTCCATCATAACCTCCAGTATCAAATGTTATGGTTTGTGGCGTAGCAGCTGTAGTTCCATCTTTTAAAATACCAGCTATGGAATAATCCGTATTATTCGCTGTAGCGTTTACAGGATTTACCGGACTTGACCAAAAGTTATAGCTATATATACTTGACTGTCCTTGCTGATCACGTTCTAAATATCCTGCACTGGTAACATCTAAATCAGAATTGGTAGTTTGAATTAATTGAGACTCCCCTACTAAATCCAATTGACCATCTAATTTTAAATAACTCGTATTTTGCAACAACTGATCATTCTGAATTTCTAATTCTGAACCTGAATCTACCAATAATCCTAAATGTGTATGACTTGCAGTAGTGGTTACTTTGGCATTATTAGTTACTTGAATTATTGCCCAATCTTTATTAGGTAAACTCGTAATATCCCACTCTGCCCCATTTACCCATGTAGCAGTAGTTGTCCATGCTCCTGATGCATTAGCTAGATACGGAATTGGCGCTCCTAATACTTGAGTAGTAGTCATGTTATTTATCGTTAAATCATTCCCTCCAGAAGAAGCGTCAGTTGTTTGTCCGGCAATAACAGTAGCTGGATCTAATTTTAAATACATACTTAAATTAGACCAGTTTAACGAACTATTATCAATATCCTTAGGAATTACACTTCCACGTACTTTTCCTCCATTATCTTCTATTGATTGATAAACTTGCTCTTGTAACTGTAATGCAGTTAAAGCAATATCATATACTCTTACTTCTTGCATATCTCCTTTAAAATAGCGATCATCACCATTACTACGTCTACCAATTTCAAAATCATTAGCATCAGCATCCAATGCATTTCCAGTAGTATTTACTTGGGTAACTTGTTCTCCATTTATATACAGCGTTAAGGTATCGCTAGTTCCATCATAAATAGCAGCAACATGAGTCCATACATTTGGAGTTATAGCAGTTGCAGCACTACCATTTGTTGAACTTGTTGTTCCAGTTTTAACTTCAGATCGCAATTGCCCTGATGCATTTGTAAATATTCTAAAACTATCTTGCCCCATTATATCTGAAGCTCTATTTTCGTCAGTCTTTACCCATCCCATCATTGAGCTTGAAGGTAATCCTCCTAAAAGAGAACTTCTGTTGGCGTAATCATCAGTACCATCAAAATCAATAGTGCTTACACATCCTAGATTTAAATCTACTGTTTTATTGATAGTACACCCAAAGAAATTAATTTGTAAAGTATATGTTCCAGCATCTCCATTTACTATTGAAGCGATATTAAAATCTTTTACTGAAGATACTACGTTGCTTAAAGGGTCTAACCATTGGTATGTAATACGAGAATCACCATCCAATATATCAGGGAAATTATTAGCTACTGAAAAGCTAGCAGCATCACCTGGACATAGTGATAGGTCGGCAGTTTCAGTAAAAGTAATATCTTCAAAATCATCAACCTTAAGCAATAACATTTGAGTACCTCTTAAACCATCTCCATAACCAATAGTTCTAAAATCTATTTTATGTTCAGTACAATCATCACTAATATATATAGCATGTGTTTTTCCTGGATCTGTGTAATGTCTATCATTTCTTCCACCCTGTCTGTTTACATCTATTTCCGGAACAGATGCCCAAGTACGTAATGCATTAAATGAATTGTTAGTGATAGTTACATCTGCTTCTTCACCATGGTTTTCATGCTCAATAATTAATTTCCCTTCTATTAAATCTGTCGTATCACTATAAATCCCTCCAAAAACACCTCGGATATCTATAAAATCATCTCCTAAAAGTCTAAAATAAGAATTACTGACTGTTGGCCCTTGCGAATCATTAAAATCTAATTCCCAACGGTATAATCCTGATTGGTTTAAATCAGTTATTTTTCTAGCTGGTAAAATTGCAGGTGGCCAAAAAATAGCGTTACTAGCTGTAGAAGTATACATTTGCTGACTACCAATAGCCAATGCTCTCTTTCCAATTTCAGCACCAGAATAATTCTGATTTTGCATAAAATCACGAGTAAACCAAGCAGCACCATCATAAGTTAGCCCTGTAAATGAATAATACGGATTTGCTCCTTGATAAGGACCTGAAAGAAATTGTCCTTCATAACTACCATGATTATCATTTATCGTTGCTTTATTTGCTCCGTATTGAATATTATCCCAATCCTGTATGGTTCTAAATTGCCCAGGAGTATTATTTAATTGATGTGTCCATCCCCACTTTTCAGCACTAGCAGCAGATTCATCAATTTCTGTTGCACCAGCCATATCTGATGATGTCCACGCCCATTCCTTACCATTTTGGTGAGTTTCCAAGAAAAACATTCTGTTATCTTGTGTAAAAGATTGCCATGATAAACTTGTGAATGTTAACATAAAAACCTTCTTCTCAATATCAGTTTCACAATCCAGTATTCTTTGATCATTAATCCAATCCTTTATCGGTGTTCTTTCAACTTCAGTAGCTACTGTGTTAAAAATATCTACCAATAAAGCTCTATTTGGTATTAGGTTGTGATCCGCATTTAACCTATTATAATATTCGGTATTAAATTTTTTAAAGATTTCTGAATCTTCTATATACATTTTTCTAAAAGCAGTAGCTCCCATACCATAACGTAACCAATGACTACCAGTTGCTATATCAGTACTAAAATAATTTCTGTTACGAACTTGCTCATGATTTTGAAAATCATAGTCCCAAGAAAAAGGCATTCCTCGTGAATGGTTCCAATGGATTTTAAATTCGTCTCCAGCAAAAAAACCTGGATATAAATCTATAAATTTATCCA
>Ga0209395_1001698_pt1 | contig 30387 bp, 30 predicted proteins | sample GOMGulsemesocosm_3_FD_184635 | JGI IMG/M metagenome (GOLD analysis project Ga0209395, IMG submission 184635) | Methane-oxidizing microbial communities from mesocosms in the Gulf of Mexico - GOM9D Gulf of Mexico (SPAdes) (version 2) | ecosystem: Environmental > Aquatic > Marine > Cold seeps... | reverse complement strand
AGATTTTTCATCTAAGATCAATAAATTTGATTTTACGGCAACAATCTCAGAAGCTGATTTGGTTAAAACAAACCTATATACAAGAGATAGTATCTCAAAAATAAAAGGCCAGCTAGAATTTGATATTGTAGGAAATACTTTTGATGATATTATAGGGAAGACAACTTTCAACAATATTGAATACACCAACCAGAAACAAACTTATACCTTTGAAAGATTTGTTGTTTCATCATCTGTTAAAGAGAATGTTAAAACAATACATATAAATAATAACTCAGATGCAAATGGCATTGCCCAAGGCTATGTTAAAGGAGATTTTAAATTCAGCGAGTTAATACCACTAACCCAAAATGCCTTAGGTAGTGTATATGCAAACTATACGCCTTATAAAGTTGCGCCAAACCAAGTTGTTGAATATAATTTCAATGTGTATAATCAAATTTTAGATGTGTTTTTTCCAGAAATATATATAGATGAAAACACCAATATTAACGGGTTAATTGATACGGATAGCGATATTTTTAAACTGGAATTGAAATCGCCAAAAGTGATTGCTTATGGAAATGTTTTGGACTCGATTAACTTAAAAATAAATACTCAAAATAAGTTATATAACACCCATTTGAGAGTGTCAAAGATCAATACAGCGTATTTTAATGCGACAAAACTGAACTTAATTAATAGGACAGAAAATGATACATTGTTCGTGAAGTCTGAATTTAAGGGAGACAATAAGCCAGATGAAACGTTTAATATGGATTTCTTCTATACGTTTAATGAAGATAAAAAATCGGTCTTAGGAATACAAAAATCAACCTTTAATTTTGAAGAAAATACCTGGAGGATAAACCCGAAGGACAACAAAGAAAATAAAGTAGTTTTTGATCTTAAAAAGAATGAATTTAATTTTAGTCCATTTAATTTAAAATCTAACGAGCAAGAGATTTCTTTTAAAGGCGTTGTTAAAGATTCCACGCATAAAGATTTAAAAATAAATTTTGTCAATGTTAAACTATCAAGTTTTTTGCCTCCAATAGATAGTTTATCAATGAATGGTATATTGAATGGGAATTTAGATTTTATTCAAAAAGATGGGCAGTATAGCCCGAAAGGAAACTTGTCTGTAAAGGGGTTTAAAATTAATTCTTTTGAGCAAGGCGATTTAAGTTTAAAAGTAGCAGGAGAAAATTCGTACGAGAAATATGCTGTCGATTTGTCTTTGGCAAACTTAAATAGAGAAAGTATTACGGCAAAAGGGACAGTAGATTTTACGCAACAAAGACCTGTTATTAATTTGAAAGTTGATTTAGATAGGTTTCAGTTAAATGCCTTTAGCCCTTTAGGCCAAGATGTGTTGTCTAAAATAAGAGGCGAAGCGACAGGGAGCTTTGATGTAACTGGTTTTTTAAGAAATCCTGAAATGAAGGGAGAATTGGAGTTGAAAGATGCAGGGTTGCAATTTCCCTATTTAAATGTAAATTATGATTTTGAAGGTGCAACGAAGATAAAATTGGAAGAGCAATCTTTTATTTTTGAAAAATTAACCTTGTTAGATACAGAATATAAAACCAGAGGAGACTTTAGTGGGTCTATTAACCATCTAGATTTTAAATCTTGGTATATGGATCTAAATATTCAAACTGAAAACCTAGTAGTTTTAGATACCAAGCTGTCAGACGAATCTTTGTATTATGGCAAGGCTTTTATTGAAGGAAGTGCCGATATTGTTGGAATGACAGACAATCTATTCATTGATGTCAATGCGAAAACAAATCCGAATACAAAATTTGTAATTCCTTTAAAAGATGTGAAAACCATTGATAATTATAAGTTAATTAGGTTTGATTCTGAAGGGAAAACAGCTGTAGAAGAAAAAACACATGATGAGTTTGTTTTAAATGCTTTGAAGGGCTTGAAATTAGAAATCAATTTAGAGGTGACTAATGATGCGATTGCAGAAGTTGTGATTGATAAGAGTAGAGGAGATTTACTCCGTGGAAAAGGAAATGGGAATTTGAAAATTAAGATTGATACGCGTAATAATTTTTCTATGGATGGAGATTTTACGGTAGAAGAAGGGAAGTATGAATTTAAATATGGAGGTGTAGTAAACAAAATATTTAATGTTGTTAAAGGCGGAACTATCTCTTGGAATGGAAGCCCGTATGATGCAGATTTGGACATCACTGCAATTTATACGCTAAAAGCAAATCCTTCTGTATTGTTAGAGAATTTTAATTCCAGTAGAAAGATTCCCGTAAATTTAATTACAAAAATTAGCGGAGGGTTGTTTAATTCAACCCAAGAATTTGATATTGAGATTCCAAATGTTGACAATACGATTTCATCAGAATTAGAATTTAAATTGAGCGATAATAACGTAGATGAAAAGACCAGGCAATTTTTGTCACTCTTATTGTTAAAATCATTTTACAATCCAGAGCAATCTAATTTTAACGGCTCTAATGCGGTAATAGGCACCACATCAAATGCAATTACAAATATAATTTCTGATTTAATAAGTAGTGATGATGGGAAAGTACAGTTTAATGTAAACTATGACATAGCCAATCCAAATAATGTAGATAATATTATTAATGAAGACCTTGTAAATGTAAATGTTGCTACACAGATTTCTGAAAGCGTGGTTGTAAGTGGAAAAGTTGGAGTGCCGGTAGGTTCTAAAACGCAGTCTAGTGTTGTTGGAGAGGTAAAGGTTGAAGTATTGCTTAATGAAAAAGGTAATTTTAGAGGGGTTATATTTAATAGGCAAAATGAAATTCAATACTCTACAGAAGAAGAAGGGTATACACAAGGAGTAGGATTAACCTATCAAGTAGAATTTAATAACCTGTCTGAGTTGCTACAGAAAATGGGATTAAAGAAAAAAAACAATCCAAAAAAGAAAGTGAAAAAAGATTCGGTAAAGACGGTAAAATTATCGAAGTTTATAAAATTAAAATCAACAAAAACTAAAAATTAAAGATGAAGAACTATACGCTAGTAATTTTAGCAGCAGGAATGGGGAGTAGATACGGAGGTACAAAGCAATTAGATGCAGTTTCAGAACATGGAGAAACAATAATGGATTTCTCATTATTCGATGCGGTAAAAGCGGGTTTTACTAAAATTGTTTTTATCGTTAGAAAAGATATTTTAGAAGAAGTTAAAAACGATTTTGGGGCAAAATTAGAAGGGAAAGTAGAGGTGGAGTATGTAGTCCAAGAAACCGCTAATGTGCCTGAGAAATATAAGGAGAACCAACGAACAAAGCCTTGGGGTACTGGGCATGCACTGTTAGTAGCAAAAGATGTGATTAAAGATAATTTTTGCGTAATTAATGCAGATGATTTTTATGGATATGATGCGTTTGTGTCAATTTTATCCTTCTTAAAAAGCACCGATGAACGCACCAACGAATATGCCATGGTTGGCTATCCTATTTTTAATACGTTGTCAGATAATGGAAGCGTATCAAGAGGAGAGACTTTTGTTGATGAAAACAATAAATTACATAAGATAATTGAGAGAACTTCTATAACAAAACAAGGAAGTACTATAGTGTATAAAACAGAAGAAGGTGCAGAAGCAAATATCTCTAAGGATACCTTAGTTTCTATGAATTTTTGGGGGTTCACTCCGGCATTTTTAGACTTTTTAGAGGCAGAGTTTAACGGCTTTTTAGCAGCCAATTCTAAGGAATTAAAAACAGAGTTCTTTTTGCCATTTGTAGTCGATAATTTGATTCAGAATAAACAAGCTGATGTGAAAGTAATTGGAACAGATGCCTTGTGGATGGGGGTTACCTATAAAGAAGATAAAGATATTGTAGTAAACAAAGTGAAAGAGCTTATAGGCGCATCGCTTTACCCAACAAAACTTTGGTAATGGAGGTGCTGTTAACGCGTATTTTTAATGAGTTTCAGATTTCCACTGCATTTAAAAGTTACCAAGAATTAAACTCAGGCCACATTAATGACACCTATGTAATCCACACCCACACGAAACCGAATTACGTGCTTCAAAGAATCAATGGGAATGTGTTCTCTGATGCAGGTAATTTGGTGGTAAATAAAGTGTTGGTTAGTGATTACTTGCAGTTAAAATATAAAGATTTACCCTTCGAAGAAGTATCTAAAAAAGTACTGTGTTTTGTCAAAACAAAAGACAATGCTTTTTTTTATAAAGACGAAGACGAGAATATCTGGAACCTTTCGGTTTTTATTGAAGACTCCATTACTTATTTAAAAACTCCAAATTCTAACATTGCTTTTGAAGCAGGGAAAGCTACTGGATTGTTTTTAGAAAATACCACAGATTTTGATGTTTCATCGCTAACAGCGATTTTACCAGATTTCCACTCCATAACAAAACGGTATATTCAATTTAAGGAAGCATTAAAAAATGCGACTAACAGTACTAAAGAGAAAACACAAAGTCTAGTTAGTTTTGTAGAACAGCATATAGAAGAGATGTTGCAGATTGATAAAGCCATAGAAGGTGGATTAATACCATTACGTTTAACACATTCTGATACTAAAATCTCTAATATTTTATTTTCAGAAAATAAAGCGCTTTGCTTAATTGATACAGATACTGTAATGAAAGGAGCAATCCATTTTGACTATGGAGATGCAATTAGAACCATTTGCAATACCGCAGATGAAGATGAGAAAGAGCTTCATTTGGTAGATTTCAATCTTGATTTTTTTAAAAGCTATACAAAAGGTTTTTTTCAAGAATTAAAAAACATTACAAAAGAAGAAAAAAAATTCCTTCCTGTAAGTATTAAAATGATGCCCTTTATTATGGGGCTACGTTTCTTAACTGATTTTCTTAACGATAATATATATTATAAGGTTAGCTACGAAAATCATAACTTAGACAGAGCAAAAAACCAATTTGCCTATATAGCGTCTATAAATAAAAAATATGCTGATGTTAAACTGATTATAGAGCAAGAAATCACGCAATAATCGTTCGTTTACCTATATAAACATAAGAAAACTTCGAAAACGTTTTCGAAGTTTTTTTTTAACTCAGTCCTTTAAAACCTTAATTTTACACTACGTTTTATGAAAGAAATTAGAAAAATAGCAGTTATGACATCAGGTGGAGATTCACCTGGAATGAATGCAGCAATCAGATCAGTTGTAAGAAGTTGTGCATATTATGGAAAAGAATGTATTGGTGTCTATAGAGGGTATCAAGGGTTAATAGAAGGAGATTTTATTGAGCTAACTGCCCGTAATGTGAAAAACATTATAAATAAAGGCGGAACTATTCTAAAGTCTGCTAGATCTACTGAATTTAGAACAAAAGAAGGTCGAAAAAAAGCACTAGATCAATTAACAGCATCTAATATTGATGGATTGGTGGTTATTGGAGGAGATGGTTCTTTTACAGGAGGTGTTGTATTTAACCAGGAATATGACTTTCCAATTATTGGAATTCCAGGAACTATAGATAATGATATTTATGGAACTTCACACACCTTAGGATATGATACAGCATTAAATACAACGGTAGAAGCAATTGATAAAATTAGAGACACCGCCTCATCACATAATAGATTGTTTTTTGTAGAAGTTATGGGAAGAGATGCTGGTTTTATAGCATTAAATGCGGGGGTTGGTGCTGGAGCAGAAGAAATTTTAATTCCTGAAGAAGACTTAGGGTTAGATAGACTGTTAGAATCTTTAAAGAAGAGTAGAGATGCCGGGAAATCATCGAGTATTGTTGTTGTAGCCGAAGGAGATAAAATTGGTAAGAATGTTTTTGAATTGGCAGATTATGTTGAAGAAAACTTACCTGAATATGAAGTTAGAGTTTCGGTTTTAGGACATATGCAGCGAGGTGGGACACCAAGTTGTTTTGATCGGGTGTTGGCAAGTAGATTAGGTGTGAAAGCTGTTGAGTTACTAATTGAAGGCCATACAAATTTAATGGTTGGATTGGTCAACAACGAAGTAAAGTCAACAAGTTTAGAGAAAGCAATAAAAGGACAGAATACGATTAACACGGAACTGTTGAAGGTTTCAGATATTATGTCCACATAGTATTAATTAAAAGACAAGAATAAATGATTAAAGTAGGAATTAATGGGTTTGGTAGAATTGGAAGATTGGCTTTTCGTTCAGCAATGGAGAGAGAGAATGTTCAAGTTGTTGGAATTAATGATTTATTAGAAGTTGATTATTTGGCATATATGCTAAAATATGATTCAGTTCATGGAGCTTTTAACGGTACCGTAGAGGTAGAAAACGGGAAGTTAATTGTGAATGGAAATGAAATAAGAATTACAGCAGAAAGAAATCCTGCAGACCTAAAATGGGATCAAATTGGAGCGGATTACGTAATTGAGTGTACAGGAATTTTTACATCCAAAGAAAAAGCACAATTACATATAGATGGGGGCGCAAAAAAAGTAGTTATTTCTGCTCCATCACCAGATGCACCTATGTTTGTTATGGGCGTTAATAATGATAAATTAACGGTAAATGATACCATAATTTCTAATGCATCTTGTACAACAAACTGTTTAGCGCCTATTGTAAAAGTTTTAAATGATAACTTTGGGGTTGTTGAAGGATTGATGACTACTGTACATGCTACTACTGCAACTCAAAAAACGGTTGATGGACCTTCTATGAAAGATTGGCGTGGAGGTAGAGCTGCAATTCATAATATAATTCCTTCTTCTACAGGAGCTGCAAAAGCAGTTGGAAAGGTGATCCCAGAAATGAATGGAAAATTAACTGGAATGGCTTTTAGAGTTCCTACAATGGATGTGTCTGTAGTGGATTTAACAGTTCGCTTAGAAAAATCAGCCTCGTATGAAGCGATAAAAATGGCTATGAAAGAAGCTTCTGAAAATGAGATGAAAGGCGTTTTAGGATATACTGAAGAATTGCTAGTTTCTCAAGATTTTGTTGGCGATACAAGAACATCAATTTTCGACGCTAACGCAGGGGTTGCATTGAATGATAATTTTGTAAAAATAGTATCTTGGTACGATAATGAAATGGGCTACTCGACAAAAATTGTCGACTTGATAGAATATGCAGATACCTTAAAAAAGAAAGAAGAATTGCAAGAGTCTGTTTTGGCTTAATCAATTGTGTAATTAAAAAATAAAAAAAAACCGTTTTGAGAAATCAAAACGGTTTTTTTTATTCTCTATTTAATACGTAAGTACTTTTCAGTAATTTCTCTATCAATATTGGCTGCTGCTACTTTTTCTTTGCCATATTGAATTAAGGTATCGCCCTTGATTTCTATGTTAAAATGGAATTGATGGTTTCTGATAGCTTTATAGGCTATGAATTCTAAGGTTTCAATGTAATTCACACCATCAAATGTGTAAGTGCCTGCGCCTGCATAGAAATCTCCTAAGGAATCTTTTGGCTGGTTGATAAACGAAAAATGAGTTTCATTTATAATTTTGATGAAATCGGTTTTAGAAACATCTTTGATTTGAAGTGTACCTGCTTCTTTAATTTGATTGTAAAATAATTTCCATGAACCAATTATAGTTGCCTTTTGTGCTTCTTTTTGTTGACAAGAAGAAATCAAAATCAAACCAAGGCATAAGACAGCTTTTTTCATCTTATTTGATGGCTATGGCGCTTACTTCTACATTGACAAATTTTGGTAAATTAGCGACTTCAACAGTTTCCCTCGCTGGTGCAGTTGCCTCATTAAAATAACTTCCATAAACTTCGTTAATAGCACCGAAATTATGCATGTCTGAGATGAAAATTGACGTTTTTACAATGTTTTCAAAGGTCATGTCTGCGGCTTCTAAAACAGCTTTTAAATTTTCCATTACTTGTGTTGTTTCTGTTGTAATGTTGTCTAAAACCAATTCTCCGTTTTCAGGGTTAATGGCAATTTGACCAGAAGTATAAAGCGTATTTCCAACTAAGGTTGCTTGATTATATGGTCCTATTGGAGCTGGTGCTTTTGATGTGGTAATGATGGTTTTCATGATTTTTTTGTTTAAAATAATAATCTATCTGGTAAACTTCGTTTGTCCCATTTTAAGTCACTTAACATGCTAGAGTTTACACCAATCCTAAAGTAATATGATTTATTGTCTCCAAATGGCGACCAATCGAAGTTGAAATTCCAACTATCAAGATCTCTCGTAAAGCCAAGTCTTGTATAGGAGAAACCCTTGTTTTTAAAGTCGTATCCAGAACTGTATCGTACTTTCCATTTAGGAGATAATTGTAGGTTTCCGTTAAACATTAATGTGTTAGAACCAATTTGACTGGTGCTGTATCCGTTGTCTGTAAAGTTAACTGTGTACGCAAGGTTAATTGTCCAAGGAATTGAGGCTCTATAGAGTTTAGTTTCAATAACCTCTTCCTCTTTAGTGGTGTCTTTGTTAGTGCCTCGATCTCCAAATTGATTTTGATTTTGAGCCGATTTGTTTGTTTTTTTATCTTTCTTTTCAAAATCCTTGCTAGAAAGTGAGATGTTTGCAGATAAATTAGCGTTTGTCAGGCGCAAGAGTTTTTTATTGAATTTATTGATTCTTATGCCATTACTATTCACTTGATAAGGGTCGAAAGTAGCTCCGAAATTTAGAGATAATTTATCCTTGAAAAAACGTGTTCCAGCAGTCATAGAGACGAGACTCCAACGCAAGCTATCGGCGGCAATATTGTAGCTTGTTCTAAAGTTTAAATTGTTCAATAGGGTTATTTTTTTTGCTTCTACTTCAGTAGAATCCTTAGATGCCACTTTAGCCTCTAATACGTTGTTTAGAGAAAACGAAATAGCGTTCGATAATCCCTTGCTTGGACTTCCATAAATGCCATTATCAAAAGGCGAATAGGTTAAAAGATCTGTGGGGTCTGCGCTTTGTTGAACATGCTGGTTGTATTTGTCAGCAAAATCAGGTCTATAACTATAAGAAATAGCAGGCCTAATAGTATGTCTTAATTTGATTTTCCCTTTGTTTAGGCTAAAATTTCCGTAAATGTTTGTACCTATAGATAGGCCTATGTTATATTCTCTAAAACTTTTAAAGCCTTTTATAGTATCATTAACAGCTGCTCCTAGCCCAAGATTAGTATCTGAATTAGGTGCTGATGAATCATATCTTTTGTTGATGTAGTCAAAATTCCAAACTTCTTTATAATTGGCGTTCGGTGTTAAGGTAAAATACTTTAAGAATTTCATGTTTGTATTTGCAGAAGCCGTATGCTGAACACCAGCTTTTGCGGTTTTAAACATTGCTGGCTTAAAAAAAAGAGAATCTACCGTGTTAATTCTGTAATCTCCTTTCATACTGTAGTTTAATCCAATTTTCTGAAATGCATTCTTTTTAACACCACCCACACCCGCGAAGGGATAAATACGGTCCATATTGACTTGTAAAGAAGGCAATGTCATGGTTATTTGTTGGGTATTGGTGTTTTGAGAATGGGTTGCTGTGGCATTTAAATTAAACGGGGTGCCAACAAATTTTTTATAATAGGATACAGAAGAACTTAGGGTGTTTGTTAATCGATCTGGACTATTTACTTCGTTTAATGATTCGAGAAAATATTTACTACTACCTAAGTTCACAGAAGCAGAAAAACGAGCATTGGGATTTGACTTGCTGTCTTGTGTATGTGACCATCTTAAATTAAAATTGGTAGACTTACTGTAATCATCAAATCCTTTTACGCTTTTAATTAAATTTTCGAACCTTAGACTAAAATTTCCACTATATTTATATCGAACAACATAGCTAGATTCTGTTCTAAGTCCCCAACTACCATTGGTATATACATCTCCCATTAACGATATGTCTAAGTAATCATTTAAGGCTAAATAGTAACCACCGTTTTGTAAAAAATACCCTTGATTATTTGCTTCTCCCCAGGTTGGAATTATAAATCCAGAGGCTCTGGTGTCTGTCATCGGGAAATATGCAAAAGGGATTGCAATTGGAGTGGGAACGTCTGCAATAACTAAATTACTTAAACCTACTATGATTTTTTTACCCGGCACTAGTTTTGCTTTTCGAGTACGTATATAATAGTCAGGATTGACCTTGTCAGAGGTTGTGAACTTCATGTCTTGAAAAAACATGACGGAATCATTTACTCTTTTTGTTCGTTTGGCATAGGTTATCATCCCGGCTTGATTTGTTTTAATACCGTAAATGATTGCTTTTTTCGTTTTGAAATTATACAAGATTGAGTCCTGTTCAGATTCTTGGCCATCTTGTTTAAATACAGGTCTTTGTTGATAGCCCAGGCTGTCTTTTATTCCTTTTGCAAAAAGAGTGTTTTTTTTGTTGTCAATTAGAATATACCCCGCTTTTAAATCAATATCGCCATAAGTAACATGTGCTTCATTGTACAATTCTACTTGTTTTTTCTTAGCATTTTGTTTGATGTAGTCTACTGCGTTGTGGGTGATTTTAGTTTCAAAAGAACTTTTTGGTTTAACAATAGTGTCCTTTTTAATCGTGTCCATTATTTTGTTTAGAAGTAGACTATCCTTTTTTAGGGTAGATTGCTTACTTTTAATAAGTCGAATTGGCGTTGTTTTTGCTTTTATGTCTTGACCATGACTAAATTGCACGCAGAAAAAGCTAAGAAAGCTGAATAAAAGTATATGATGTATGTTTGATTGCAATGCTTTTAATGCTATTTTTGTGATAAATGTAAAAATATGCTTCAATTATTGAAGCGCCAAATTTGAGTTGCCAAAATTAAGTAAAAAATATTGATGCCATTGTTAACACGTACTAAATTTACTAATAATAAAAAGTTGTTGCTTATTTTGATAAGTTGTTGTTTCCTTTTCGGGGTGCATCAGCAATGTTTTGCGCAAAAAAAGAGCTATACTGTTGTAATAGATGCTGGTCATGGAGGCCATGATCCAGGGAATGTTGGAAACGGGTATAGAGAGAAAAATATAGCGCTAAAAATAGCATTAGAAGTTGGGAGGATTGTAGGGACGGAAAAAGACATTAAAATTGTATATACAAGAAATACAGATGTTTTTATTGATCTATGGAAAAGAGGAAATATTGCAAATAATGTAAAAGCAGATCTGTTTGTTTCAATTCACTGTGATGCGCATACTTCAAATGCATACGGAGCAGGTACATTTGTGTTGGGATTACATGCTAACAAACGTAATTTTAATGTGGCCAAAAGAGAAAATAGTGTCATCCTTTTAGAAAAAGATTATAAGAAAAATTATAAGTACAATCCAAATTCACCAGAATCAATAATTGGATTGTCATTGTTACAAGAAGAAAATCTAGATCAAAGTTTATTGTTGGCAAGCAGTATTCAGAATAATTTCACTAAAAAAAATAGAAGAAAAAGTAGGGGCGTGAAACAAGCGGGTTTTGTAGTGTTGTTTCAAACCACCATGCCAAGCGTTTTAGTGGAATTAGGCTTTCTTACAAACAAAAAGGAGGGAAGATATTTAAACTCAAAAAATGGACAAAAAGCAATGTCGAAAAGCATCGCTTCTTCTATTATTGAATATGTGAGTCAATTAAAGTTAAATATGGTTGATGTAGAAGGTGAATATATTCCAGAAGTTGTAGCAGCTAAAAAAAATAACCGCCTTAAAAAAGAGGTGATTTTATTCAAAATTCAAATTTCTTCAAGCAAAAGAAAAATAGCAGCGAAATCGTATAACTTTAAGGGGTTGAGGAATATTGAAAGGGTGAAGGTACAGTCGTATTATAAATATTATTATGGAAAAACATCTAATTATAAAAGCATTCAATCTTTGCTTAAAACCGTGAAAAAGAAAGGGTATCGATCTGCATTTATTGCAGCATTTAAAAACGGCGATAAAATCTCCGTAAAACAAGCCTTAAAAACAAGGTGATTTAGCAACTATCGTCAAAAATAATTAGTAATATTGTTACTTAAATTAGAATTATGTCTAGAGAATTAAAAACAGGGTTTATTGCAGTAGTAGTAATTGCATTATTTGTCTGGGGGTTTAACTTCTTGAAAGGAGAAAATATATTTGCTAAAAACCAACGTATTTATTTTGTTGAATATGACAATATTCAAGGACTGAAAAAGTCAAGTACAGTGACAATTAACGGGTTACATGTAGGTACGGTCGTTGATATTGAATTTAATAAAGATCCTAAAAAGAAAGGGAAATTAGTTGTTGAACTATTAATTGAGAATGATTTTGAGTTCTCAAAAAAGAGCATTGCTAAAATTTACAGTGCTAGTTTAATGGGGGGGCAATCATTAGCGATTATTCCATCTTATGAAGGTGAATTAGCGATTTCGGGAGATTATTTAACAGGAGAGGTTGAATCTGATATTTTTTCTACAGTAGGAGAAAAGCTAAATCCTTTACAAGCAAAATTAGAAAGTGTAATTGTAAGTGCAGATTCATTGTTGCTTGGATTAAATCAAACATTAACAATTGAGTCTCGTAAGAGTTTAAATAGAAGTATTAAGGGATTGGAATTTACAATTGGTGATGTTAGAAAAACATTGGGCTCCGTAAATCAATTACTAGACTCTAGTAAAGTGGGGATTAAAAACACCTTTGATAATACTAGAGTGATTACAGAGAATTTTATGAAATTGTCAGATACCTTGGTGAATGCAAATATTGGGTTAACGATTAAAAAAGCGCAAAAATCATTAGATTACATTAATGATTTAATGGCTGGGATTGAAAGAGGTGAAGGGTCATTTGGTAAGTTTGTGAAAGATGAAACCATGTATAATAACTTAACCAGAATGTCTAAAGAAATGGAAGAGTTGATTAGGGAGATGAAATTAAATCCCAAACGATTTGTACACTTCTCTTTATTTGGAAAAAGGGCAGTTTCTTATGATCCAAAAAAGAATGCAGCTAATGAAACTAATAAATAATGAGTTGGATAAAGATTATTCCATTTGAGGAAGCAACAGGGAAATTGCAAAGATTATACAAAAAGGTAACCGGCCCTAATAATAATGTAGATAACATTATGATGGTTCATGGATTGCGTCCACATACAATGACTGGGCACATGGGGCTGTATAAAAATGTTTTACACAATAGTAATAACACATTGCCAAAGTGGTTTTCAGAAACCATTGGAGTGTATGTGAGTTTATTAAATGAATGTGAATACTGCATCAATCATCATTTTGAAGGATTGAAACGATTGATTGATAATGAAGAAAAGTCAAATCAAATAAAAAGTGATTTAGTTCAAGGTAATGCTCCTTTTTCTGAAGAAAAATACAATTTGGCATTAAAATATGCTGAAAAACTAACCTTAAAACCTACAAAACTTATAGAGCAAGATGTTGTTGCTTTAAGAAAAATAGGGTTCTCTGATGGAGAGGTATTAGAAATAAACCAAGTTGCTGCATATTTTAATTATGCAAATAGAACGGTACTTGGTTTAGGGGTTTCTACCAAAGGGGATATTATTGGTTTATCTCCGAATAATAGCGATGATGAAAATAGTTGGAGTCATCAATAAAAAATAACAGGCTGTAAGTTGTAGCCTACGCAAAACTAGACATATGCAATACATACCAAACATAATTTTTGCAATTATACTTATCATTGGAGTTGGGTTTTTTGTGAAGAACATCAGAAAGTTAATCCGAAATATAAAACTAGGGAAAGCTGTTGATAGGTCTGATAATAAATCTGCTCGATGGAAAAACATGGCCAAAATAGCACTTGGTCAGTACAAAATGGTACGCAGACCTGTTTCAGGTATCTTACATGTCGCTGTTTATTTAGGATTTGTCATTATTAATATTGAAGTATTAGAAATAATTATTGATGGATTGTTTGGCACACATCGTGTTTTTCAACCACTTTTAGGTGATGCCTTTTATGGTTTTTTAATAGCTACGTTTGAAATTTTAGCAGCCTTGGTTTTTATAGCTGTTGTTATTTTTTGGATTCGTAGAAATGTGATTCGCGTAAAACGATTTTGGAATAAAGAAATGACGGCTTGGCCGAAAAATGATGGAAATATTATTTTGTATTTTGAAATGGTATTAATGTCGCTATTTATGGTAATGAATGCCACCGATGTTTCTTTTCAAGAAGCGGGGGTGGGAAATTCAATCAGTCAGTTTGTAGCACCTTTATTTAACGGAACTTCTGTTGAAACACTGCATATTATAGAACAAGCTGCTTGGTGGATTCACATCATTGGAATTTTAACCTTTTTAAACTATTTATACTACTCTAAACATTTGCATATTTTGTTGGCTTTTCCAAACACATTCTACGCAAAGTTACAACCTAAAGGACAGTTAGATAATGTAGAAGCAGTAACCAAAGAAGTACAACTCATGATGGATCCCAATGCAGATCCGTACGCTGCGCCACCTGAAGGAGCAGAAGATGACGTTCCTGAGAAGTTTGGAGCATCAGATGTTGCAGATTTAAATTGGGTGCAATTAATGAATGCATATACCTGTACTGAATGTGGACGATGCACATCGGCATGTCCGGCAAATATTACAGGAAAAGAGTTGTCACCACGTGCTATTATGATGAAAACGCGTGATAGAATGGAAGAAGTCGGTAAAAATATCGATGCAAATGGTGGCGAATTTAAAGACGACGGAAAACAATTATTGAACGATTATATCTCTCCAGAAGAATTGTGGGCCTGTACAAGTTGTAATGCTTGTGTGCAAGAATGTCCTGTAAATATTGATCCATTATCTATTATTATGGATATGCGTAGGTATTTGGTGATGGAAGAAAGTGCTGCTCCTCAAGAGTTAAATATGATGATGACCAACATCGAAAATAACGGAGCGCCATGGCAATACAATCAAATGGATCGATTGAACTGGAAAGACGAAGAATAAAACAATTTTTAAGTAACAATTATCAATTACGAATTGTATTAATTCATAATTCATAATTCAAAATTTGCAATTTATGATAGTACCTACAATGGCAGATATGATGGCTCAAGGAAAACAACCAGAAGTGTTGTTTTGGGTTGGAGCAGCAGGAAGTTTTGATGATAGAGCAAAAAAAATAACAAGAGCTTTTGTGAAAATTTTACATCAGGCAAATGTTGATTTTGCAGTATTGGGAACTGAAGAAAGTTCTACGGGAGATGCTGCTAAAAGAGCAGGAAATGAATTTTTATTTCAAATGCAAGCAGTTACCAATATAGAGGTGTTAAATGCATATGAAGTAAAAACAATAGTTACATGTGATCCGCACTCATTTAATACCTTGAAAAATGAATACCCTGGTTTGGGTGGTAAATATGAGGTGTTCCATCATACACAATACATAAAAAAGTTAATTGCAGAGGGTAGACTAGCTGTAAACAACGCAGTGTTAAAAAATAAAAAAGTAACGTTTCACGATCCTTGCTATTTAGGTAGAGCAAATGACGACTATGAATCTCCAAGAGATTTAATTAAACGTCTAGGAGTAAACCTTACAGAAATGAAACGCAATAAATCGAACGCACTCTGTTGTGGAGCAGGTGGTGCGCAAATGTTTAAAGAGCCCGAAAAAGGAGATCAAGACATTAATGTGGTGCGAACAGAAGATGCATTGGCAACAAATCCAGAGATTATCGCAACAGGATGTCCTTATTGTAACACAATGATGACGGATGGAGTGAAGTTTAAAGAAAAAGAAGGGGAAGTTCAGGTGTTAGACATTGCAGAATTAATTGCTCAAGCAAACGAACTGTAAAACGAATAATTATGAAAAAGATACTTGGCTTATTAAGTGTTGCTTTAGTGCTTGTTTCTTGTGGAGGTAATGAAGTTAAAAAAGAAAAAATTGTTCCAGAAAAAAAAGTGGAAACAATGGCAGTTCCAGTGGTTAAAAAAGAAATTCAAAAACAAATATTGGTTTTTGCAGTTCAGATTGGAGCAACTAAAAAAAGAAGTCATGTATATTCTTCCATAGAAAATGTTCAAGTTTCTCAAGAGAATGGAATGTTTAAATACAGGTTGGGTTCTTTTAAATCCTACCAAGAAGCAACATCATTTAGAAAAACCATAGCGCATAAGTTTCCTGGGGCTTTTGTGCAAGCGGTTAAAAATAAGCACGCGATTACTATACAAGAAGCACTTAAATAAAATTCTATGGAGTTTTCTAATATTGAGATTTTACAACTTCCAGATATTTCAAAAGTAACTTTTAAGAGAATTCATAAAGACTATTTAAAAGTATTAATACTTAGTAGTTTAACGCTTTTTTCTGTGCTCTTTTTTATAGTATTCTTGTTAAAAATGAATGTTGAAGAAGTAAGAATGTTTCCATATGTAAACTACATCTACCTTATATTACTATTGGTCTTTTTAGTACTAATAATAGCGTTTGGAATCGGTTTTTCTAGAAGGAAATATGCATTGAGAGATAAAGATGTTACCTATAAAAGTGGTGTTTTAATTAAGAAAATAACCACAGTCCCTTTTTCTAGAATTCAGCATGTAGAAATAAGTGAAGCGCCCATTTCAAGACTCTTTAAGTTGGCTTCGCTTAATGTTTTTACAGCTGGGGATAGCAGTAATGATTTGGTAATAAAGGGAATAAAGAAAGAAGAATCACTAAAAATAAAAGAATTCATTAACCAGCAAATAAATGGTTAACAATGATTTATTTGCTGATTTTTCGAAACAATCTCCGAAGGGGATAGTTGTAATTTACGCGAAGTTACTTTTCAAAGCGTTTAAAGCAACTTGGATTTTATTAATCATATTTATTCAGCGATTTTCTAAGTTTTCTGAAGAAGCGCTCGTTTATATTTATGCTGGTATCGGAATTTTTTTAGTATTCTTTTTAATAAGGGCTTATTTTATATATAAAAACTTTCTTTTTAAGATAGACAACGGACAATTTATCTTAAAAGAGGGCGTCCTAAAAAAGAACAATACTTCAATCTCTTTTGATAGAATTCAGAATATAAATTTTAAACAGAACTTAATTCAACAGCTTATTAATGTATACGAAGTAAGTATAGAAACCGCAGGGTCAAAAGACACAGAAATTGCTATTAAAGCCCTGTCATATGACAAGGCACAAGCATTAAAAACAGCATTGTCTCTGGTGAGAAAAAAGACCAAGCAAATTGAGTTATGCGATGAACAACATAAGCCTTTATTAAAAATAGGTCTTAAAGAATTGTTTAAAGTGAGTTTAACAGAAAACCATTTACAGAACTTATTGGTCTTTATTGCACTTGTATTTGGGGTTTTACAGCAGTTAAATGATGTGTTTAAGGGTATCGGTAAAGATGATGTTTTGGGGAATTATACCGATGTAAATCCAACGGATATTTTTAATAGTCTTATCTTTTTTATAATTCTTATGTTAATTCTGTTCGTAATTGGGGTTTTGAGCTCTTTTGTTAGAGTTTTACTTTTTCATTTCAATTTGACCTTATTTATAAAAGATGACTCGTTTGATATTACACAGGGATTGTTGACTAAAAAATCAATCATTCTAAGCAAAGCGAAAGTTCAGAGCATTACCATTTCTACAAATCCAATTAAAAATAAATTAGGAATTTCATTTGTGACCTTTAAGCAAGCCGTAAGTGGTAAAGTGAAAAAGCAACAGCACAAGTTAATTAGAATAATTGGCTGTAAAGTAGCGCAGATAAAAACGATTAAAGAACTGTTATATGTAGAGAATTCTGTTGATGATGAAACAACGTATACTCCAGATAGTTATTATGCATTACGTATGTATTTTAGAAGTGCTATGGGAATTGTTATTTTAAATGGTATCATTTTATTTTTGCTAAAAGATGTAACTTGGTTGTGGGGTAATATGTTTGTAATTCCATTGACCTTTGTTTTGATACATTTAAAATATAAAAAAGCTTTTTATCAATTTAATAAAGAACTTTTATTGATTGGCAAAGGAAGAGTAGAAACACACATAACGTATTTGCCTTTTTTTAAAGTTCAAAACATAAAAATAAACCAAACTATTTTTCAGAAAAGAAAAAAAGTAGTGAATCTTGTATTGCAAACTGCATCAGGAAAAATAACACTTCCTTGTGTAGAAGAAAACAGGGCAATAACACTATACAATTATATTTTATATAAAGTAGAAAGCAGTAAAGAATCATGGATGTAAAAAAATATATACAAGCGGCAAGGTTAAGAACATTGCCCTTGTCAATTGCTGGAATTATTGTGGGGAGCTTTTTAGGAATAGAAGAAGTGTCAGCAGATTTGTTGGCTAATATCACTGATGGAACTGAGGTTGCAACGAAGCATTTGTATAAATCACCTATATTTTGGTTGGCTATTTTAACAACAATTGGTTTTCAAGTGTTGTCAAATTTCGCCAATGATTATGGAGACGGCATCAAAGGAACTGATGATAATAGAACAGGAGAAAAAAGATTGGTTGCTTCTGGAGCGATTTCTCCAAAACAAATGAAAACAGCAATGGTAATTACAGCTATAATTACATTGGTAATTGCATTGTTGCTAATATATGTCTCTTTCGGGAAAGATAATTTTGGGTATTCCATCTTGTTTTTTGGACTTGGTATTGCGTCAATTGTAGCAGCAATTAAATACACCGTTGGTAAATCGGCTTATGGGTATAGTGGTTTAGGAGATATTTTTGTATTTGTTTTCTTTGGGTTGTTAAGCGTGGTAGGCTCTTATTTCTTATTTACAAAAGAAATCAATTTTATTATTTTTCTGCCTGCTTTTTCTATTGGCCTGCTAAGTACAGGGGTGTTGAATTTAAACAACATGCGCGATAGAGAGAATGATGGAATAGTTGGCAAAAACACATTGGTTGTGAAAATCGGAGCTGAATTTGCAAAGTATTACCACTATGTGTTAATTATTGCTTCTTTCGTATGTGTAGTATTGTATACGGTACTGAAATTTCAAAGTCCAATTCAGTTCTTATTTGTAATCGCATACATTCCATTAGTAAAACACGTGTTATTTGTGGTGAAAAATAAAGAGGAATCGGCCTTAGATGGCGAATTAAAAAAAGTGGCGTTGAGTACTTTTCTATTTGGCATTCTTTTTGGATTAGGACAAATACTATAACCATAAAACAAATCAAAATGAAAAAAATAGTGCTGTATATAGGTATCGTGTTATTGGCAGTTGCATGCAATGATAAACAAGAATTTGCATATGATGCTAACGTACTAAAACATGAAGATTTGTCTTCAAAAGAGATGGTTGCTTCGGGCAATAGAATGAAATCAGCCTCTATTGATAGAAATAATAACGTTGTCGTAGAAAGAAAACTGATCAAAACAGGGAATATTACCTTTGAAACGAAAGAATTAGAGGCTACTAGAAAAACAGTTTTAGCCGTAGTAAATCAATATAATGGTTATGTAGCTAGTGATAATCAGTACAAATCTGAAGATAGAATTAGCGCCACCATATCGGTTAGAATACCTGCAAGAAGTTTTGATTTAGTGTTAGATGGAATTTCAAAAGGCGTAGATAAATTTGATAATAAAAACATCCATATTTCGGATGTAACGGAGCAGTTTTTGGATGTTGAAGCGAGATTAAAAACCAAGAAGGCGCTGGAGGTTAAATATTTAGAAATTCTAAAAAAAGCGAAAACTGTTAGAGAAATTCTTGATGTTGAAAGAGAGCTAGGCAAACTAAGAGGAGATATTGAAGCAACAGAAGGAAGATTGAAGTACTTACAAAGCCAGGTGTCATTTTCTACATTAAGTATTACATTTTATAAAAATAATGCAGGTAAAGAAGTAGGATTTGGAAACAAAATAGGAGAGGCTTTTAAGGACGGGGTTGAAAATGTAAAAGCTTTTTTAGTTTCTATGCTATCTGTTTGGCCATTTATGATTATTTTGTTCCTTCTAATTTTCTATGTTCGAAAAAGAATGAAAAGATCAAAATCATAACCGTAATATAAAATGAAAGCAATTAAAATAATTTTAGGAATTGTGACTGTATTGGTCGTCCTTTTTTTCGCTACTGGATTACTGGTAAAAGAAACAAGATACCAAGTACGCGTAGAAATAAACAAACCATTGTCAGAAGTTTTTACTGCTTTTAACGATCAGGAGGCTATGAAAAATTGGTTGCCAGAAATAATTGCCATTGAGCCTATAAATATCAAACCAGGGATTGTGGGCAGCGAGTATAAGATGACTGTAAATAACAATGGGCAAACCGTTATAATGACAGAGAAAGTAATGGCGTATATTCCAAATCAGAAAGTAACACTGTATTTTGATGCTGAGGATATGCTTAAAACTGATGACTATAACTTTAGTGAAGAAAACGGAATTACCTTAATTGTTAAAGATGTGGTATGTAAAAGTGAATCGTATATAATGAGTTGTATGTTCCCATATTTAAAAGGATTCTTCACCGATATGGATCAAAAATATTTAGACGACTTCAAGGCCTACATCGAAAAGTTATAATTAGTAATGCAAGCAGCCTATCAAAAATACATACTCAATTTTAAAAGGCCAAGCGGTACTTCGCGTGGAATTTTAAGAACCAAAGAAACATGGTTTATCATTATAAATAATAATGGGAAACAAGGAATTGGTGAATGTGGCATCTTACGAACTTTAAGTATCGATGATAGACCAGATTATGAAGAGAAGCTGAAATGGGCTTGTGAAAACATTCAGTTGGGGCTAGTGCTGCTTTTAAAAGAACTCTATGAGTTTCCGAGCATACAATTTGGGTTAGAGCAAGCATTTTTATCATTGCAGAGCAGCAGCCCTTTCGGATTGTTTCCATCAAAATTTACAGAAGGAAATCAGTCTATTCCAATAAACGGTTTGGTTTGGATGGGGGATAAGCGTTTTATGAAGGCTCAAATTAAAGAAAAATTAGCAACTGGATTTTCGTGTATTAAAATGAAAATTGGGGCGATCGATTTTGAAACAGAAATGGAGCTGTTAATGGCTATTCGAAAAGAATTTTCTTCAAATGAAATTGAATTAAGGGTTGATGCCAATGGAGGTTTTGAGCCTACTAATGCGTTGGAAAAATTAAAAAAATTATCTGAATTAGAAATTCATTCTATAGAACAGCCTATTAAGCAAGGGCAATTCGAAGAAATGGCTAATTTATGTGAAAAGACCCCTTTGCCAATTGCGCTGGATGAAGAATTAATAGGTGTCTTTTCTGTAGCGAGTAAGCAAAAACTATTACAAACAATACAACCACAATACATAATTCTAAAACCTAGTTTAATAGGTGGCTTTAAAGGGAGTGCTGAGTGGATAGAAAATGCAGAAAAGCAAAATATTGGCTGGTGGATTACCTCTGCCTTAGAAAGTAATGTAGGGTTGAATGCCATTGCACAATGGACATTTACATTGAATAACAGTATGCCACAGGGTTTAGGAACGGGTGGTTTGTACACAAACAATATTGAGGCTCCTTTAGAAATTGAAAAAGGAAGTCTAAAATATAACAATTCCAAAAAATGGAATTTTAATTTATAGCATATGGATTTTATACAGAGAGGATTTGTAGGGAAGAATAAAAGTTGGATGTACATTCTTACCATGGTGTTAATTTTTGTAGCCATACAAATTGCAAGTATCCCCTTAATGATTGCTGCTTTTTTTGAAGTTGATGGAGATATGGAGCGGTTTATGCAAGGTGCAGAATCGAGTTTCATGGATATAGGAATGAATTCAAGTCTGTTTCTGTTTTTGATGATATTTACTTTTATGATTGCCTTGTTGACGTTGTTTTTATCCGTTCGATTTATTCATAAAAAGAAATTTATTTCGATCATAACATCAAGAGAAAAAGTAGATTGGAGTCGTGTATTATATGCTTTTGTTTTGTGGGGAAGTATATCTATTGTAGCCATGGTTGTGGGCATGTATTTAGCTCCTGAAGATTATGTTTGGAATTTTAAACCTGTCCCATTTTTTACATTACTAGCCGTTTCTTTTATGTTTTTGCCTTTTCAAACAAGTTCTGAAGAATTGATCTTTAGAGGTTATTTAATGCAGGGATTTGGAACTTTGGTAAAAAATAGGTGGTTTCCTTTACTCATTACTTCTGTTATTTTTGGTTTGTTACACGGGATGAATCCAGAAGTAGAAAAACTAGGCTATATTCTAATGGTATTTTATATTGGTACGGGTTTATTTTATGGGATTACTACTTTAATGGATGAGGGAACTGAATTAGCGCTAGGCTTGCATGCGTCTAACAATATTATTGCTGCTTTTTTAGTGACTACAGATTGGATGGTTTTTAGAACGGATGCTTTATATGTAGACACTTCTGAGCCTGCCGTTGGTGCCGAAATGTTTATAGGTGTTTTTGTTTTTTATCCATTGCTGTTATTGATTTTTTCTAAAAAATATGGCTGGACAAATTGGAAGAGTAAATTGTTTGGTAAGGTAGAAATTCCGGTAATTGATGAAAAATAATCAACTCCATATTGATTTTAAACTTAATGGCATCTCTTTTTCGTCAGTTGAAGAATTGTTGGAGTATTCCAAAACGGTTTCAGGTAGTACCCATAATTTTTTGATTGAATGGTTTTCTGCTGATGCTGTTATCTATGTAAGTACTTCTGGCTCTACTGGGACTCCTAAATTAATTAAACTCAAAAAAGAGTTTATAAGAAATTCTGCCTTGGCAACAGGGGCATTTTTTGAATTGCCAGCAAAAACGACTGCCCTATTGTGTATGTCCATTGATTATATTGCTGGTAAAATGATGTTGGTAAGAGCTATTGTTTTAGGGTGGCATATAGATGTTGTGGCAGTAGTTTCTAATCCGTTGAAAGGGTTAGGTAAACAATATAATTTCTCTGCAATGGTGCCCATGCAATTGCAAAATTCGCTTTCAGAAATAGATATGGTTGAAAAACTAATAGTTGGTGGCGGAATTGTATCTAAAGAGTTGGAGAGTCAAATTCAAGCTGTTTCTACCGAGGTTTTTGCAACATTTGGTATGACAGAAACCATTACACATATTGCTGTGAAAAAATTGAATCATTTGTCGTCTCGTGTTCTGGCTAATGGACTTAATAATTACCAAACGCTACCTAATATTTTTATTTCTCAGGATCAAAGAGGTTGCTTGGTTATAGATGCTCCGATGGTGTCAGAAGAGCTCCTTATTACAAACGACGTCGTTGCTTTAATTTCTGAAACAGAATTTAAGTGGTTGGGACGTTTTGATAGTGTAATTAATTCAGGGGGCGTAAAATTACATCCAGAAGAAATAGAGAAAAAAATATCAGCGGTACTTACGCAACGTTTTTTTGTTGCTGGAGCTCCAGATGATAAGCTAGGAGAAAAATTGATACTTGTAGTAGAAACCGATGTTATTTCGAGTCAAGACGAGAAGGTTTTAAAGGAAAAACTAAAACACCTTTTAATACATACTACCAACCTTACAAAATACGAGCAACCCAAAAGTATTTTTGTTGTTGCTGGGTTTGTGGAAACCGAAACAAAAAAAATCCAACGAAATAAAACGTTGGAACTTTTATTTAAATCGTAATTAAAAAACTTCGAAGGTCTTGTTCTTCTGTTAAATGAAGCTTTTTCTTGATTCGATACCTTGCTGTTTGTACAGATCTTGGATCAACATTTAAAATTCTTGCTATTTCTTTTGTTTGTATATGGAGCTTAATAAACATACAGTGTCTTAATTCTGTTTCAGTCAATGTGGGTGATTTGGCAAGAAGCTTATCATAAAACCCACTAAATACAGTGTCAAAATGCAATTTTAACTGCTCCCATTCATCATTATTGTCAATAATAAAATCTATTTGCTTTATGGTGTTGTTTAAGGCTTTGTTGTTGTCGGTTTTTAAAAAGTTTAAATCGGCTTTTACTTCTTTTAAATGTTGTCTGTAGTGTAAGAGTTGTGTAGAGAAAGAAATCATTTGTTTTTCATTCTCTATAACTTCATAATTTAAATTTTGAATGGTATGTTTAAAATGATCTTCATTATTTCTGTTTTTAAAGTAAATAATAAAACTACCAACAATGGTGATAATTAACAAAAAGCAAACTAGAAATAATAGGAACTTAAGGCTATGGTGAGATGTTTTATATAGTTCTAATTGAGTCGTAGTGTTTTTTAAAATGAAATTGTAATTTAGATTGTCAATTTTTGTTTCTAAGCTGTTTTTTACTTGGATGTGTTCTTTAATTACTTCGGTAAGTATGTTTGGATCTGTATGGCCTATCAATTCTAAACTGAAAATACAATCGCTAGAATAGGGGTTGCATTGATGCACTTGAATGCTGATGGTGTTGTCTCCGTTTTTAAAAATGGATGAAGTGAAAATTTTTACATAAAACTTACCCTCTTCATCGCCATCAATCACATCAATTGATTTTGTTTTATGTGAAATATGTCCATCTGGCATATTATCTCTGTATAGCTCTTTCCCGTTTACATAAATAATGGCACCATCATCTCGTTGCAGCCTAAATTCAAATCCTTTAAATTTTGAGACATCGGTAATCGTTATTTTTTTTGAAAAATATTTTATAATGTCTTTGTCATTTTTATCGTCACCATAATTAATAGAAGTGGTAATTAAGCGATCGCCATATCCTAAAGGTGAGTACCCCGATTTCCAATGTTCATGATTTAAACTTTTATACCATTGACTCGTTAAATATCCTTTGTCGTAGTAGCTCCATTGATCTCCGTTTTCAATGATAGATTCTTGGCTAAAAGATGAAATGCTGAACAACACAAAAAATACGATGGAGATGCTATTGTAAATATTTTTTTCCATAAAATCAGTCTAATGAGTAAATGTAGTAGTTTTTAGCTAATAAAACACAGTCTGTAGTACATTAGTTGTAGGTGTATTCTTCGGAAATGCATGTTTTACTTGTACGTTTGCAAAGCGTTAGCAGTCGATGGGAAATTGTCATGAAAAATCGGGGGATACTATATTGAATTTTTTTTAAGACTGCTGCTCAAAAAAAAATCCGGATCTAGATCCGGATTTTTACGTTAATAAATAATGCTGTATTATGCTAGTTACATTTCCATAGAATGATATACGTTTTGTACATCATCATCTTCTTCTAAACGCTCTAATAATTTCTCCACGTCTACTTGTTGTTCTTCAGAAAGTTTTTTTGTAGTAGTCGGAATTCTTTCAAATCCAGATGAAATAATTTCTACCTTATTTTCTTCAAAGAAAGATTGAATAGCTCCAAATTGTTCAAAAGGAGCATATATGATAATCCCTTCTTCATCAATAAAAATTTCTTCAACTTCAAAATCAATTAGTTCTAATTCCAGTTCTTCCATATCAATAGATATGTCTTCCTTCTTAACAGTAAAGTTACAGGTGTGATCAAACATAAAGATCACTGAACCAGAGGTTCCAAAGTTTCCTTCACATTTATTAAAAGAAGATCTTACATTGGCAACAGTTCTATTGTTGTTGTCCGTAGCCGTTTCTACAACCAATGCAATTCCGTGTGGTGCATATCCTTCAAATAACACTTCTTTATAGTTTGCAGTGTCTTTGTCAGTAGCTTTTTTAATGGCACGCTCTACATTTTCTTTAGGCATGTTTGCTGCCTTGGCGTTTTGCATTACTGCTCTTAAACGAGAATTAGAATCTGGATTTGGACCACCTTCTTTAACAGCCATCACAATGTCTTTACCAATTCTGGTAAATGTTTTTGCCATTGCCGACCAACGTTTCATCTTTCTTGCCTTCCTAAATTCGAATGCTCTTCCCATTTCTTGATACTGTTTTTAGTGTTGTTTTTTATAAATACAAATTAAAACTAAACTTGTATAACTCCCAAATTAAATTTCTTTTCAATTGGAGCGTGATTTGCCGCTTCGATCCCTAAAGAGATCCATGTTCTGGTGTCTAATGGATTGATAACACCATCTGTCCAAATTCTAGCAGCTGCATAATATGGCGATATTTGCCTGTCGTATTTCGATTTGATCTTGTCGAATAAGGCTGCCTCTTTTTCTGGAGTAATTTCTTCGCCTTTCTTTTTCAGGGAAGCGGTTTCTATCTGTAGTAAAACTTTTGCCGCTGAGTTGCCACTCATTACCGCAAGTTCTGCACTTGGCCAAGCCGCAATTAATCTTGGGTCATAGGCTTTACCACACATAGCATAGTTTCCTGCTCCGTATGAATTTCCAATCACAATGGTGAATTTTGGAACTACAGAATTACTTAAGGCATTTACCATTTTAGCACCATCTTTTATAATACCACCATGTTCAGACTTGCTGCCTACCATAAATCCGGTTACATCTTGTAAAAAGACCAAGGGAATTTTCTTTTGGTTGCAATTGGCAATAAAACGAGTCGCTTTATCTGCGGAGTCATTATAGATAACACCTCCAAATTGCATTTCTCCTTTTTTAGTTTTTACCAGCTTACGTTGGTTGGCAACAATTCCAACAGCCCAGCCATCAATTCTTGCATAGCCTGTTAAGATAGTTTTACCATAACCTTCTTTATATTGTTCAAATTCAGAATTATCCACCAAGCGTTCAATGATCTCTACCATGTCGTAGGGTACATTTCTTGCTTTTGGTAGAATTCCAAAAATTTCATTTTCATCTTTTGTCGGAGCCTCAGGAGCAGCACGATTATATCCAGCTTTGTCATAGTCCCCAATCTTATCGATGATATTTTTAATGGTATCTAATGCCGCTTTGTCGTCCTTCGCTTTGTAGTCTGTTACGCCAGAAATTTCACAATGAGTAGATGCGCCTCCCAGTGTTTCATTGTCAATAGACTCGCCAATAGCCGCTTTTACCAAATAACTTCCCGCTAAGAAAATACTTCCGGTTTTATCAACAATTATGGCTTCATCGCTCATAATAGGCAAGTAGGCGCCACCAGCAACACAACTCCCCATAATTGCAGAAATCTGTGTAATTCCCATGCTACTCATTACCGCATTATTTCTAAAAATACGCCCAAAATGTTCTTTGTCTGGGAAAATTTCATCTTGCAAGGGTAGGTATACCCCTGCCGAATCAACCAGATAGATAATGGGTAATTTATTTTCTATGGCAATTTCTTGCGCACGTAAATTCTTTTTTCCGGTGATAGGAAACCAAGCTCCAGCTTTTACAGTGGCGTCATTGGCAACGACAATACATTGTTTACCTTTAACATACCCCATCTTAACAACGACACCTCCAGAGGGGCAGCCTCCATGTTCTTGATACATATCTTCACCTGCAAAAGCTGCAATTTCTATGCTTTTAGTATCTGAGTCAAGTAGGTAATCTATTCGTTCTCTCGCTGTTAACTTCCCTTTAGATTGATGTCTTTCAATTCTAGTTTTTCCGCCACCAAGTTTTACTTTAACTAATTTCTTTTTTAATGCTGATAGTAAAAGCCTGTTGTGGTCTTCGTTTTTATTGAAGTTGATGTCCATGTATAAGTCTAAAATTTAGGTGAGCTAAGGTACAAAAATGTCGGTATAAAAATAATTAATGATACATGGAAGTATATTCCTAGGAGAATAAATATATTTTTTGTAACTTTGTCATGAATTTAAAACGAAATAAAATGAAAATTAAGAAAATTATCTATTATGTATCTACTGGATTATTGACAGTATTATTGCTGTTTTCTGCAGGAATGTATTTTTTTAATCATGACGAAATAGCTGGGATGTTTACCAATTTCGGGTATCCATCATATATTATATATCCGTATGCCGTTGCAAAACTTTTAGGTGTGACAGCGATTTGGTTTGTGGGAAACAAAACAGTAAAAGAATGGGCTTATGCTGGATTTTTCTTTGCTTTTGTATTGGCGTTTTTTGCACATGTAATGATTGGTGATGGTCAGCAGATGGGAGTTGTAATGGCGATGACCTTATTAATAGTTTCATATATCTTTAAGAAAAATAGATAAAATGGCAAACAATCCTATATCCAAAGTTACGCTAAGTAGTCGAAATTATAGAGCAGAAGCAAAAATGAGGAATCACTTTGCTGTTATTGATGAGCCAATAGATAAAGGGGGCGACGACAATGCGCCAACACCAGTAGAATACTTATTGACCGCCGTTGGTGGCTGTGTGGCAATTACGTTGCGAATGTATGCCAAACGTAAAGGTTGGGTTTTAGGAGAGATCATGGTGAACGTGTCTCAGAAACAGGAGTTAACTTCTCAAGGAATAAAAAAAACATTGGTGGAAGAAATTTCATTTGAAAAAGAAGTGACGCAAGAACAGAAAGAGAAATTATCGGAAATAGCAGGGAAATGTCCAGTAGCAATGATGATAAAAGGACAAACTGAAGTAATTTCAAAAATTAAATAAAAAGTGCAAATGAAGAATATATTAGTATTTGCAGGAAGTAATAGCAAAAAATCAATCAACAAAGAATTAGCTACATATGCATCGAGTTTAGCAAAAAATGTAACAGTCGAAATTTTAGATTTAAACGATTTTCCACTACCACTTTATAGTATTGATGCAGAAACGGAAAATGGAATCCCAGAGAATGCGCAATCATTCTTTGATAAAGTGCAAACTGCAGATGGAATTATTTTATCCTTAGCAGAACACAACGGTAATTATTCAGTGACATTTAAAAACATATTCGATTGGATGTCTCGTATTGAGCAAAAATTATGGAACAATATTCCGATGTTATTGATGGCAACTTCTCCAGGTGGAAGAGGTGGGAGTACTGCTTTGTCTATTGCTAAAAATGGCTTTCCACATATGGGAGGGAATGTAGTTGCTGATTTTTCTTTACCAAGTTTTTATGATAACTTTAAAGACGGGACTATTGTAAATAAGGATCTTAAAAATCAATTAATCAAGTCGGTTGATGATTTTCAAAAAGCATTATAACTTAAAAACCAACTAGTATGTCAGACAAAAAAGAGATTATTAAAGAATATTCAAACGGTGAATTGACTATTTTATGGAAACCTAAAAAGTGCATTCATGCTGCTGTCTGTGTGAAAAAGTTGCCAAAAGTGTATAAGCCCAATGATAAACCTTGGATTCAGATTGAAAATGCGACGACTAAAGCATTAAAAAATCAGATAGAAGCGTGTCCTTCTGGAGCCTTATCATATGTTGTCGCTGGAGATAGCGCTGAAGAGGCACATTTAGAAACAAAAGTAGAAGTGTTGGAAAACGGACCACTGTTAATATATGGAACCTTACACCTAACGAATTCGGATGGCACAAAAGAGAAGAAAAATAAAACCACCGCGTTTTGTAGATGTGGCGCTTCACAGAACAAACCCTATTGTGATGGAGCACATGTGCAAATTGCCTTTAAAGGATAATTGAACAGGAAAGTGGGCAACACGGAGATAAGGGGTAAAGCTGGGTTGGCTGTTTAGGTTGATGGGCATCGAGATCGTTTAAGGAAATACTTGGACTACATCTAGTAAAATTTGTGTTGCTCAAACAGAAGTTGATGCTGTAGTGCGAGGAAAAAGAATTGAAAATAATGTCATTAATACCCATTTGTAAGATTGATTTTTGATGAATATAGCGACTATAGAGATATATGAATCTACAAGTTGTGTTGTTTCTGTAATGATAGTAACCTAATAGTTACATGTAAAGTAGTTTCCTTGGGATGTAATTGAAATTTTTGTAAATTTGTAGCTAGAAAGGAGTTAGAAAATGAAAATTACTTTATACGGACAAAAAGGACATGCACACACGGTAGCCTTTAAAAACTATTTAAAAATGGCCGAGATTCCATTTACTTACAAAGACGTAGTGGTAGATGCTGAGGCTAGAAAACATACAAAAGAATTGTACGCGGGCATGCTAAAATTCCCAACATTATTTGTTGATGATGAAGTGTATTTAATACCCACAACAGACGAGTTCAATAAAATAATGAAAGAATTAATTTAAAAAATATGGCTGCTTATACGGTAGCTAAAATATAGCACAACTAGAAGAATGGGGGATTTAGCAAAAGACATCAATTCAAAATTTTTGAATAATAAAATAAAGGCGTTGATTAATATAAAATATACAGCCAATTGGATTAATAGTCAAGAAAATGACTTTTTTAAACAATATGGGATATCGCCACAACAGTTTAATATTCTTCGTATTTTAAGAGGTGCCAATGCCCCGATAAAAGTGCAGGTTATTAAAGATAGAATGATTGAACGCGCACCAAATGCAACTCGATTAATGGATAAATTGTGTGAGAAGCAATTTATAGAACGCATTCGATGCGATCATGACAGAAGAGTAGTTTATATTAGTATTTCTAAACCAGGTTTGGAGTTATTACAAGAAATTGATGCCAATATCAAGCTCGATTTTATTGAGAAATTATCAGAAGAAGAAGCAAAACAACTAAGCTATTTACTGGATAAAATTAGGTAAGGTAGGTTAGAAAAAACAATTGAACAGAGAAAAAAAAATTTACAAAAATATTTTCC